>Ga0207703_10000285_pt1 | contig 55967 bp, 60 predicted proteins | sample KBSSwiS12_FD_184304 | JGI IMG/M metagenome (GOLD analysis project Ga0207703, IMG submission 184304) | Switchgrass rhizosphere microbial communities from Kellogg Biological Station, Michigan, USA - KBS Switchgrass S1-2 (SPAdes) (version 2) | ecosystem: Host-associated > Plants > Roots >... | reverse complement strand
ATCTGTCAGACCGCGTTAGCGGTCTGGTTCAGCCGCTTTGAGCGGCTCACATCATAAAGCCCCCGGCTTTGCCGGGGGATACTTACTTCACACTCCCCGCCGCACCGACAACCACTGATAATTCCTCCGTCTCGCCTCGTACGCATGGCGAACGCTCTGTGCTTCGCCACTTAATCGTACAAAGTCGAGATTAGAGCCCGATTCAAAATTTTCTCAACTGATTGAGAGTCTTGCGATTCTGCGGGTGAGCACGCGGATGCTGGCGATGGTGGCCCCTGCGGTGGAACTTTCGATGGATCGCTCCCAGTCCTTGGCAAGGCGTCGGCATCGCCCCAGCCAGGCGAAAGTGCGTTCGACGACCCATCTGCGTGGGAGAACTTCGAAGCCTTTGGCGGTGTCCGAGCGCTTGATGATTTCCATAGTCCACTCGCCGTTGCCTCTGAGCGCGCTTCTGAGCTTCTCGCCGGCATAGCCCCCGTCGGCGAAGACATGGCGCAACCACGGAAAGCGAAATCGGATCGCCTTGAGGACCTCGACAGCACCGTCGCGGTCTTGAATATCAGCGGCGTGGACGAGGATGAAAACGAGAAAACCACAAGTGTCGATGATGATATGGCGCTTGCGTCCCTTGACCTTCTTGCCTGCATCAGAGCCGCAAATCCCGCCACTTTCCGTGGTCTTGACCGACTGACTGTCGATCACACCGGCGCTCGGACCGGCTTCCCGGCCGGCCTGCTCGCGCGCGGTCATCACCAACAGACCGCTGTCCCGCCAGGCGTAGAAATAGCCCCGCACCGTCGATACCGGCGGGAAGCATTTGGGCAGCATCCGCCACGCTCCCCCGCTCGACGCAATATACAAGATCGCATCCATCACCTTGCGCAGGCACGTCGTGCGCGCACGACCGCCGCGACGCGCTGCTGGAAACATCGGCTCGATCAGCGCCCACTCGCCATCGCGCATATCGCTTGGATAGCCCGGTCCATCCAGCCTATGCTGCCGGCGGGCGGTATCAGTCCAGGCCATCTGCTTCTCCTATCGTCTCGACAACGACGGTGAATCACAACCTACTGATATCGCTCAACCACTTTCCGCTCGGGCTCTTAACAATCTCATTTCGTCATCCCTATTGCTCTACCTGCCTCTCCTTTTGGTAGCACGCGATGGCGCGCGCAATGACGAGGTCTGGGCGCCTCCTGCCCGGTAGCTTTCATGCCGCCGCTGGCCTTCAGGCCTTCCGTCTCCCGGTTTCGTCGAACTTGCCTTTGAAGACCTTGGCGCCATCGCGCAGGAAATCGAGATGGTCGGACCAGTACTCCATCATGCGCACGCGCTCTTCCCAATATTCGCCGCGGGTATAGGCGCGGCGAACGGCATTGTTGTCGCAGTGCGCAAGCTGGCGTTCGATAGCGTCGGGATGCCAGAGCCCCATCTCATTGAGCAGCGTTGCCGCCATGGCGCGAAAGCCATGGCCGGTCATCTCCTGCTGGGCATAGCCCATCCGGCGCAATGCGGCGTTGATGGTGTTTTCCGACATGGGTCGTTCGACCGACCGCAGGGACGGGAACAGGAATGAGCTATAGTCCGCGTCATGCTCGATCGAGGCAATGATATCGAGCGCCTGGCGGGTGAGGGGGATGGCATGGGGACGCCGCATCTTGGTCTTGTGCGGGGGGATCGTCCACACGCCCTTGTCGAAATCGAAATCCGCCCATTCGGCAAAGCGTAGCTCACCCGGCCGTACGAACACATGCGGCAGCAGCCGAAGCGCCGCACGAGTGTTCGGATATCCTTCGAAGCTTTCGATGGCGCGTAGAAGCGCGCCGGCTTCCTTGGGCGTGGTAATGGCGGCGCGGTGGACAGGTTTGGGCACGATCAACGCGCCGCGCAGGTCGGCTGCGACATCGCGCTCCGCCCGCGCCGTGGCGATGGCATAGCGGAAGATCTGGGAACAGGTGCTCCGGAGCCGCTTGGCCGTCTCGTAGCGGCCCTTGCTCTCCATTTTGCGCAGCATCACCAGCAGTTCGTGCGCAGAGACAGAAGCGATCGGGCGCTTGCCGATGGCTGCGTTGATGAAGCCAAGCAGCCAGCGCAGCTTCTTCATCGTGACCGCTGACCGGCCTTCCTTCTCCAGCTTGATCAACCACTCCTCGGCCACGGCCTTGAAGCTGTTGGATCCCGCGACAGTCGCGGCGATCCGGTCAAGCTTGAGTCGTTCGGCGGGGTCATCGCCGCGCGCCAGGACCTTGCGTGCCGCATCCCGCTCGGCGCGGGCTTCGGCGAGCCCGGTGTCGGGCCAGACGCCGAAGGACAGCGTCTTCTGCTTGCCCAGGTGGCGATAGTTCATCCGCCAGTAGCGACCGCCAGATGGCGTCACCAGCAGGTAAAGGCCATCGGTGTCGCTCAGTTTATAGGGCTTCTCGCGATTCCTGGCCGCTTTGATCGCAACGACGGACAATGCCATGATGGTATCTCCAACCGAGCGACCGGCGAGCTGCCATCAGAAATACCATCAGATCGTTGGTATGTGGTGGTATCGCGCCAGTCCGATTGAGACGAATATACCATAAAAACCCCAGAAAACAGCCATTTACGGCACATTCTGAGACCCTCTGGGAGGGTATGTTGGTGACCCCTACGGGAATCGAACCCGTGTTTCAGCCGTGAAAGGGCCGCGTCCTAGACCGCTAGACGAAGGGGCCATGCCGTGAAGCAGGCGTGGGGGAGGCGGTTAGGGAAATGGCGCGGGGCGGTCAAGCCGCTGTATCGTTTCTCTCGTCGCGACATCCTGCCCGGCGCCCGTTGCAGGCGCGGATCGCCCTTCTATTGCGCGCCGGCCGAGCCTGGCTACTCGGCCCAGGCGGCGTCGTCGATATGCAGCTCCGCCGCCTTGCGCGGCCCCCAGTCGTCGATTCGCGCGCGCCCCGCGAGCCACAACCGGCGATGCGGTGGCGCGCCGAGCAGCGCCGCGCCGAGTGCCGTTTCGGCCTGGCGGAAAGCCACGGCCTTGAGGCTGCGCCCGTCGTCGCCGGTGGTGATCAGCCGGACATGGCCATTGCCGACGATATCCGCCCGGACGATGCGCACCGGCCCGGCGGCGACGCGTGGCTGCGGCCAGCCCATGCCATAGGGGCCGCCGACATCCATCGCCTCGACCAGTTGCGGCGTTACCCCGCCCGGCGCGAGCAGCGCGTCGACGAGCAGCGCACGATCGCCGACCGCGCGCGTCACGGCGGCATCGAGCCGCTCGGCGAGAAACGCCTCGAACGCATCGACCTGGTCTTCGGCGATGGTCAGCCCCGCCGCCATGGCATGCCCGCCACCGGCGAGGAGAAGGCCGCTATCCTTTGCCGCCAGCACCGCGGCGCCGAGATCGACGCCGGGGACGGAGCGTCCCGAGCCCTTGCCCACGCCATGCTCGTCGACCGCGACGACGATGGCGGGGCGACCATATTTTTCCTTCAACCGGCCGGCGACGATGCCGATCACGCCGGGATGCCAGTTGCGCCCGGCGACGACCATCACCGCGCGATTGCCCTTGCTGTCGGCGAGCGCCTCGGCGCCGTCCTGAACCTGCGCCTCGATCAGCCGGCGTTCGCCGTTCAGCCGATCGAGCTCGGCGGCGATCTGTTCGGCCTCGGCCGGGTCGCGCGTAGTCAGCAGCCGTACGCCGAGATCGGACTTGCCGACCCGGCCGCCGGCATTGATCCGCGGCCCGAGCGCGAAGCCGAGATCGGTCGAGGTCGGCGCCCGGCTCAGCCGCGAGGCCGTGATCAGTGCATTGAGGCCGATGTTGCGCCGCTGCGCCATCACCTTGAGCCCCTGCGACACGAAGGCGCGGTTGAGGCCCCGGAGCTGGGCGACGTCCGCCACCGTGCCGAGCGCGACGATATCGAGCAGGTCGAGCAGGCGCGGCTCGCCCCGGCCGATGAAGTAGCCGCGGGCACGCAGCGTGCGGACAAGCGCGGCACCGAGCAGGAAGGCCACTCCGACCGCGGCGAGATGGCCATGTGCCGCGCCCTCGGTCTCGTCGAGCCGGTTGGGATTGACCAGCGCCCAGGCGTGGGGAAGCGTGGCGGCGCATTTGTGGTGATCGACGACGATGACGTCGACCCCGGCATCACGCGCCATGGCCAGCGCCTCGAATGCCTGCGCGCCGCAATCGACCGTGACGATCAATTGTGCGCCTTCCTCCTTCAGCCGCACCAGTGCCTCGCCCGACGGGCCATAGCCCTCCATCAGCCGGTCGGGGATGTACGGCCGCGCCTCGATGCCGAGGTCGCGCAGCAACCGGATCAGCAACGCCGCCGAGGTGGCGCCGTCCACGTCATAGTCGCCGAACACCGTGATCCGCTCGCCGGCGGCGATCGCGTCGGCGAGCCGCTCGGCGGCGCGGTCCATGTCACGGAAGATCGAGGGGTCGGGCATGAAGGCGCGGATGCTGGGATTGCGGTGCGCCTCCAGCCCGTCGCGCGGGCAGCCGCGCGACAGCAGCAGCTGGGTCACCAGATCGTCGGGCGCGAAACCCGGGTCGCGCGCATCGGCCGCGAGCGCACGCCAGCGCCACGGCTGGCCGAGGATCGAGGAGGTTATATTGAGCACGGTACCGGTCATCGACGCGGGCTTAGGCGCTGCATCGAAGCGCGGCTAGAGCGGGCTGCGTTTCGATGGAAACCCCGCCCGCTCCAGATTCTTCATGGTCGCCTGCTCGATTGCGAATAGCCGGATTCAACCTATTCACAACACGCTCTAGTCGCTGGTCGAATAAGGCAGCCAGCGGCCTTCGCGAAACCATTTGGTGATGATGTATTTGGTGCCCCTCACCACCGGCATGCCCTCATGCATGGTCAGGTCGTTGGGGCTGCCATCCGCGCTCATATTGTTCCAGGTCAGCAACAACCCGCGCTTTGGTGCAACGCGGATACCGGCCTGGGGAAACCAGGTCGCGCCGCCCTCCTCGACGTCGTTGAGGTAGATCATCGCGGTCCAGGTGCGCTGGCCGCCGCACTCCTGCATGCGTGGCCAATAGGGTTCGTGTTCGTGAAAATAGTCGTGATGCGGGCGGAATTGCTGGCCGACGGCATAGCGCTGGCCTTGCATCGTCTCGCCATTATCGGGCTCGATGCCAAGCAGTGCCGCGATCGCCTCGTCGATCGGCCGCACGTCGGGTGCCCAGCGCTCCATGTCGCAGCTCTCGCTGGTGCGGTAATTGGGCTCGTCGGCCTCGGCGAGCAGGGTGGAGGGGCGACGATTGGCGTCGATCATGCGACGCAGCGCGTTGCACTGCGCGGCGGTGAGAAAATTCGGATGATAATAGACCTGCACCGTATCCAGCGGCGCGCGCTGGATATGCGGATTGGCCTCCAGTCGCCGCGACACTGCGGCGCCGGCTAGCCGCCGTGCGGTCGATGCGGCGGCCGATTTCTTGCGGAACAGCATGGCGCCTTCCTTGCCGCGCGGGACACAAAAGACAAGAGGCCCGGCGTTGCCGCCGGGCCTCTGCTTTTCCGTCAGGCGATGCCTTACCAGAAGATGTCGTAGACCGTGTCTACCACCTCGCCGGTGTAGATATCGACCAGCAGCGCGTCGTTGTAATAGCGCACCCAGCGATACGGGCCGTAAGCCGGCGGCAGATCGTAATAATAGGGATCGTCGATCCAGTAGTTTTGTTCAAACAGGATCGAGCTCAGGCGAAAGCCGATCGAGAAGCGACGATAGCCATAATTCCAGCCATACGGCGCGTAGTAACGCGGCAGGTGGAAATTGTCGCGGTTATGCTGCCGCGCGCGGCCCCAGTCATAGCGGCTGTCGTTGCGCCAGCCACGGTTCCAGTTGCCACCGCCACGGTTGTCGGCGCGCTGCCGGCCATCATTGCCGCGCCAGTCGCCGCGCTGGCCGCCAGTGCCACGCCAGTCGCCGCGACCGCCCTGCTGACCGCCAGTGCCACGCCAGTCGCCGCGACCGCCCTGCTGATCGCCAGTGCCACGCCAGTCGCCGCGACCGCCCTGCTGGCCACCAGTGCCGCGCCAATCGCCGCGACCGCCCTGCTGGGCCTGCTGTTGCACCGGCGGGGTGATCACCGGCTGCTGCTGCAGCTGCGGCCGGCCAGCCCAGCCGCCCGAGCGGCCGGCCCAATCGCCACGCGGCTGTTGCTGCGGCTGCGCCTGGATCTGTGCCTGGCCGCGATCGAAATGGCGTGCCTCGGGCTGGCCCTGCGGCCGCTCGAAACGCGGTTGCGCCTGCTGTTGCGGCTGAGCCTGCTGGCGGCCTTGACCGCCGCCATTGTCATGTTGACGCCAACCACCGCCGCGGCCGTGTTCTTCATTCTGCGCGAAAGCCGCCGCCGGCACCAGGGCCGAGGCTGCCATGATCGCGGCAAGCATTAACTTACGCATCGATTGCTTCCTCCTCGCCGCGCGAACTCGCCCCGGCTTGCCGTGCTTATGCGACCCCGCGGCTGAGCCGATTCTGAACCCATGTGTCAGCGTTCAGAAAGCTTCGTGGCAACTGCTCAGCGTCGCGAAGGCTCCAGCGCCGGCACCAGCTTCGCGGCATCCGCCGGCGAGATGCCGGGCGAAGGGTCGGTGGCGATGGTTTCGTCGCCGCGCTGGACGCGTGCCGCCTTCATGATCGACTCGACCAGTCGTGGATAGATGCCGCAGCGGCAGATATTGGTGATCGCGGCCTTGATGTCCTCCTCGCCCGGATTCTTGTTCTTCTTGAGGAGGACCGAGGCCGCCATCACCACGCCGGGAATGCAGAAGCCGCATTGCGAGACATTGTCGGCGATGAAGGCCAGTTGCACGGGATGGCCGCGTTCGCGCGACAGGCCCTCGATCGTGGTGACATAGCTGCCCTCGATCGCGCCGATATTGGCCTGGCAGGCGCGCACGGCCTCGCCGTCGATATCGACGATGCAGGCGCCGCACTCGCCGTTGCCACAACCATATTTGGTGCCGGTCAGGTTCGACGCGTCACGTAGCGCCCAGAGCAACGGGGTTTCCGGGTCCATGCGATATTGCACGGGCTGGTTGTTGACGGTGAAACGGGTCATCGCGCGGCAGCTTAGAGCATCGTGCTGAAAAGTGGGACCCGGTTTTCAGCTCTTCACGATACGACCACAAAAACGTCGAAGCGCGTGCGATGCGAAACGGGTCGTTTCCCTTGCTGCGATTGTTTCGGTCAGGCGCCGGGGCGATATCCCGCGTCATGAAACAGCCAACTCTCTTCATCCCGCATGGCGGTGGTCCGTGCTTCTTCATGGATCCGGCCGGCGGCCCACCCGATCCGATGTGGCGGGGCATGCAGGATTACCTCGCCGGTGTGATCGCCTCGCTGCCCGAGCGTCCGCGCGCGATCCTGTTGATCTCCGGTCACTGGGAGGAGCAGAACGTCGCGGTGCATGTCGGCGACGGGCAACCGTTGCTCTATGACTATTACGGATTCCCGGAACATACCTATCGCCTGCAATGGCCGGCCCCGCCTGCGCCCGACGTCGCGCGCCGTGCCGCCACATTGCTTGGCGCCGCCGGCTTCGCGACCACCGAAGAAACGCGGCGCGGCTGGGATCACGGCGTGTTCATCCCGATGATGGTCGCCGTGCCGGATGCCGATATTCCGCTCGCCCAGCTATCGCTGCGCCGCGATCTCGATCCGGCGGCGCATATCGCGATCGGTCGCGCGCTCGCGCCGCTGCGCGACGAGGGGGTGCTGATCGTCGGCTCGGGGATGAGCTTCCACAATCTCCGCGCCCGCGGCGTCGACGTGACGCCGATCGCGGAACAATGGGATGCGGCGTTGGCCGATGCGATTACCGACGCCGATCCGGAAGCGCGCGCGGCTCGGGTCGCATGCTGGACGGACTTGCCGCATGCCCGCTTCGCCCATCCGCGCGAAGAACATCTCCTGCCGCTGATGGTCGCGCTAGGTGCCGGCGGTGACGACGCGGCCAGGCGCGATTATCGCGACACGGTGATGGGCTGGGTGGTATCGGGCTTCCGCTTCGGCTGATCAGTCGCGCCAGCTCGGGTCGATCTTGTCGACCTTGCGCACCATGGCGGCGAAATCGGCCGTGCCGGTGCCGCCGGGCACCTGCGCCATGTGCAGGTCGCGCTGGTGGATCGCGATGACCTCGGGCGACACTTCGATCGCGGTGCCCATCGACATCGTCGCGACCTGGATCTCGCAGGCGCGTTGCAGCGCCCAGTGCTTGATAAAGGCCTCGGGCAGCGTCTTGCCCATCACGAGGATGCCGTGATTCTTGAGCAGCATGATGCGCTTGCCGCCGAGATGTTCGAGCAGCCGCTCGCCTTCCTCGTCGCGCACCGTGACGCCTTCGAAATCATGGTATGCGATCTGCCCGATGAAATTGCAGGCGTAGAAGTTGGTCGGGCGCAGTCCGCCCTCGAGCGAGCTCACCGCCATGCCCGCGGTGGTGTGGGTGTGCATGATGCAATGCGCGTCGGGCAGATGGCGATGGAACAGGGCGTGCTGGACGAAGCCGGCGCGGTTGACCGGATAGGGACTGTCGTCGAGATTGTTGCCGTCGATATCGATCTTGACGAGGTTCGACGCGGTGACCTCGCTGAAATGCAGCCCGAAGGGGTTGATCAGGAAGGCGCCTTCCTGATCGAGCTTCACCGTGATGTGGTTGTAGATCATCTCGGACCAGCCGAGCATGTCGAACACCCGGTAGCAGGAGGCAAGCTGCTGGCGCGCTTCCCATTCCGACGCGCTCATCTTGCTGCTGCGAAGGGCGGCGGTGGCCATGGTCACTCTCCGGGATTCGAGCGGTGGGTATGCGCCCTATTATCGCAACCCCCCGGCGATGGCCAGAGTGGCACGACGTCTGGACGCTAAAGGCCGAGCGCGGCGATCTCTTCCTCGTCGAAACCCGCCTCGCGCAGCACCGTGCCGCCTTCGGACGCGCCGGCCATGCGCGGCGTCACGGTACCACTGACCGAGTAGCGCGGTGCCGGCGCCGGCTGGGTAACGTCGTCGACCATCACGAAGCTTTGCCGGGCGATATTGTGCGGATGCGCCAGCGCCTCCTCGAAGCCGAGCACCGGCGTGACGCACGCCTCGTGCCCGGCAAAGGCCGCGACCCAATCATCGCGCGTGCGTTCGGCGAAGCGGCGGGTCAGCTCCGCCTTCAGGCGCGGCCACCTGGCCGGCGCGAATTGTGCGTCCCATTCGGGATCGCTCAACCCCATCACCTCGCGAAGCGCGGCATAGAAGGGCGGCTCGATCGCGCCCACCGCCAGCCATTTGCCATCAGCGGTTTCATAAGTGTCGTAGAAATGCGCGCCGCCGTCGAGCAGGTTGGTGCCGCGCGCCTCGCTCCACCGGCCCATGGCACGGAAACCCCACATCATGCTCATCAGCACCGCCGAGCCCTCGGTCATCGCGCAATCGACCACCTGACCGGCGCCGGTCGCCTGGGCCTGGAGAATCGCGGCGAGCATGCCGAAGGCGAGGAACATACCGCCGCCGCCGAAATCCGCGGCGAGATTGATCGGCGGGACGGGGCGACGGCCGGCCTCGCCCAGCGCGTGCAGCGTGCCCGAGATCGAGATATAGTTGATGTCGTGCCCTGGCTCCGGCGCGAGCGGGCCGGTCTGGCCCCAGCCGGTCATGCGGCCATAAACGAGGGTCGGATTTTCGGCGAGCAGCACGTCCGGGCCGAGGCCGAGCCGCTCCATCACGCCCGGCCGGAAGCCTTCGATCAGGCCATCGCAAGTGGCGGCCAGGCGCCGGACGGCACTGATCGCCGCCGGGTCCTTGAGGTCAAGCGCGAGCGACCGGCGCGAGCGCAGCAGCGGGTCGCGTTCGCGTTCGGTCAGGCTGCCGGCGTTCGGACGTTCGATGCGGATTACCTCGGCGCCATGGTCGGCGAGCATCATGCCGCAAAAGGGCCCGGGGCCGATCCCGGCGATTTCGAGGATGCGCAGACCGGCGAGCGGGGCCGTGGCGGCCATCAGAAGGCCGCGATGCCGGTGATGGCACGGCCAAGGATCAGCGCGTGCACGTCATGCGCGCCCTCATAGGTGTTGACCGTTTCCAGGTTCATCAGGTGGCGCATGACCTGATATTCGCCCGAGATGCCGTTACCGCCATGCATGTCGCGGCTCATCCGCGCGATATCGAGCGACTTGCCGACATTGTTGCGCTTGACGATCGAGACCATCTCGGGCGCGAACTTGCCCTCATCCATCAGCCGCCCGACGCGCAAACTCGCCTGCAAGCCGAGAGCGATCTCGGTCTGCATGTCGGCGAGCTTCTTCTGGTAGAGCTGGTTGGACGCCAGCGGCTTGCCGAACTGGGCGCGGTCGAGGCCATATTGGCGTGCGGCGTGGAAGCAGAATTCCGCCGCGCCGAGCGCACCCCAGCTGATCCCGTAACGCGCCCGGTTGAGGCAACCGAACGGTCCCTTCAACCCCTGCACCTCGGGCAGCAGTGCGTCCTCGCCGACCTCGATATCATCCATCATCACCATGCCGGTGATCGAGGCGCGCAACGACAGCTTGCCCTCGATCTTGGGCGCCGACAGGCCCTTCATGCCCTTTTCCAGCACGAAACCGCGGATCCCGCCGCCATGCGCGTCCGACTTGGCCCAGATCACGAACACGTCGGCGATCGGCGCGTTGCTGATCCAGGTCTTGGAACCCGAGATGCGATAGCCGCCATCGGTCTTGACCGCGCGGGTCTTCATGCCGCCAGGGTCGGAGCCGGCATCGGGCTCGGTCAGCCCGAAACAGCCGATCCATTCGCCGCTTGCCAGCTTCGGGAGATATTTGCGGCGCTGCTGCTCCGATCCATAGGCGTGGATCGGGAACATCACGAGGCTCGACTGCACGCTCATCATCGAGCGATAGCCGCTGTCGACGCGCTCCACCTCGCGCGCGACCAGGCCATAGGCGACATAATTGGCGCCGACCCCGCCATATTCCTCCGGGATGGTCGGGCCGAGCAGACCGAGCGCGCCCATTTCGCGGAAGATCTCCGGATCGGTCGTCTCGTGCGCGAAGGCGTCGATGATGCGCGGGGCGAGCTTGTCCTGCGCATAGGCGCGCGCGCTGTCGCGGATCATGCGCTCATCGTCTTCGAGCTGGTCGTCGAGCAGGAAGGGATCAGCCCAGTCGAATGCGCCCATGCCGGCCATGTCTATCTCCTTGATGGCGTCGCCCGTGCCAGCGGAGCGGGGCGTTTGTCCAGCGCGTGTCCATTTTCTTGGCCCCTCCCCTTCAGGGGAGGGGTTGGGGGTGGGGCCTCTCCGCGAACTCCACGATTGAGGCGCTTGCGGCACTGCCCACCCCAACCCCTCCCCTGAAGGGGAGGGGCTTAAGAAGATCAGAGCGACAGCACCCGATCATCGAACAGTCCGAACGCCAGCGTCGAGGCATAGAAGGCGACCGCGCGCTCGCGCGGCATGGTCGAGGCCCATTTGCGCATGTCGAAGGCGGCGTTCTGCAGTGACATCAGCGACTGTGCCGAGATCAGCGGATCGATCGCGCGGACAGATCCTTCGGCGATGCCGTCGCTGATCGTGCCGGAATAACGCCGCGCGATGCGGTTCGAGCGCTCGATCATCGTCCGCCGTACCCCGAGCGGCAGGCCGCTCAGTGCGGTGGTGCGCAGCAGCGGCCCGCGTTCCGAGAATTGCACGTCGAGCAGGGTGGCGATGGTGCTCGACAGACGGTGCCAATGGCTGCCGCCGCGTTCGTCGGCGAGGTGCTGCGCGTCGGCGATCGTGTCGAAACTGCGCTTGTAGCAGGCGGTGACCAGGTCATCCTTGGCATCGAGATGATGGTAGAAGCTGCCCTTGGTGACGTTGAGTTCCGAGGCGATCTTCTGCACCGAGGCACCGCGATAACCGAGTTCATTGATGAGCCGTGTCGCGGCGAGCAGGAACGCTTCGCGGCCGGGCTCCGGCTCATCATGGTCGAATTCGATCAGTGTCGGCGCCCAGCCCTCGCCATCGGCGGCGATGCCGTGGTCGAACACCTCCATCAGTCGCGCGCGCACGCGATCATATTGGTCCAGGTCGTAGCGGATCAGCCAGGCTGGGATCCAGAAGGTGTTCTCCAGCAGCACATGCGCCCGCGCGCCATACAGGTCGGTCTCGATCCGGCTGCCTGCCGCACCCCACAGACTGCGCGTCAGGCGGAATACGCGCTGCCACCCCGCCATAAGCCGGCTACGTGAGGGATCCTCCATCGCGCGGAGATCGGAGAGGGTGGCGAAGGCCTTTTCCTCGCCGCGTTCGATTCGGGCGAAGCGCTCGAAATTGATCGCCAGATAACGCGCGACTCGCGCCTGCGGTGTCGCTTCGGTCAGCGCCTCTTCGAGCATCGCCTGAAGGCTTTCGAGCGTATGCTCGAAGCATGCCGCAGCAAGATCCTCCTTGCGCTTGAAATAATAGGTCACGCTGGTGGTGTTGAGACCGACGCGTTGCGCGACATCGGCGAAGGTCATGCCCTTGGCGCTCTGCTCATTGATCGCTTCCGCGGCGGCGGCAAGGATCGCGTCGCGCTTCGCCTTGAAACGCTTCGTCGATGTATCCTCATCCTGTCGGGGTGCGAGCGCGGCCTCCATTCTTAAATTTGTAACAGCTTATTTTCGAAGAGACAGTCCTTTTTCAACAGGCGGTAGCAGCTATGATTCCTGCATCGATCCCGCTTTACCGAAAACGCGGTACGGTTTAAGCGGCCCGTCGAGACAGCAACGCGAGAGGCGGCCATGGACTTCACGCTCAACGAACGAGAGACCTTTTTCCGGGATCGTGTGAAGGCGTTCATCGACCAGAACATCCGTCCGCGGCAAGACGATTATGAGACGCAGTCCAAGTCGGGCGACCGCTGGAAGGTCATCCCGGTGATCGAGAAGATGAAGGAAAAAGCCCAGGCGCAAGGCCTGTGGAATTTCTTCATGCCGCCGCAATCCGGCCGCACCCATGTCGATGACACCTTTGCATTCGAAGGCACCCAGCTCACCAACCTCGAATATGCGCTCTGCGCCGAGGAGATGGGCAAGGTCGGCTGGGCCAGCGAATGCTTCAACTGCTCGGCGCCCGACACCGGCAATATGGAAGTATTTCATCGCTACGGTACGCGCGAGCAGAAGGAGCGCTGGCTGAAGCCGCTGATGAACGGGGAGATCCGCTCGGCTTTTCTGATGACCGAGCCGGCGGTGGCGTCGTCGGACGCGACCAATATCCAGACCTCGATGGTGCGGGACGGCGATCATTATATCGTCAACGGCACCAAATGGTGGTCGTCGGGCGTCGGCGATCCGCGCTGCAAGGTCGCCATCCTGATGGGCAAGACCAACCCCGACTCGTCGCGCCACAGCCAGCAGTCGATGATGATCCTCGACATGGATTCGCCGGGCGTGAAGATCGAGCGGATGCTCTCGGTCTATGGTTACGACCATGCGCCGCACGGCCATGGCGAGGTCGTGCTGACCGATGTGAAGGTGCCGGCCGAGAATATCCTGCTCGGCGAGGGGCGCGGTTTCGAGATTGCCCAGGGTCGGCTCGGACCGGGTCGCATCCATCACTGCATGCGCACCATCGGCGTGGCCGAGACCGCGATCGAGGCGATGGCCAGGCGCCTGCTCACCCGCGTCGCCTTCGGCAAGCGCATCGCCGACCATTCGGTATGGGAACAGCGCATCGCCAAGGCGCGGATCGATATCGAGATGACGCGACTGTTGTGCCTCAAAGCGGCCGACATGATGGACAAGGCCGGCAACAAGGCCGCGCAGCTCGAGATCGCCATGATCAAGGTCGCCGCGCCGAACATGGCGCTGCAGATCCTCGACGATGCGATCCAGGCGCATGGCGGCGGTGGCGTCAGCCAGGATTTCCGCCTGGCGCATGACTGGGCGGCGATGCGCACGCTGCGCTTTGCCGATGGGCCGGATGAGGTGCACAACCGGGCGATCGCGCGCAACGAGTTTGGGAAGTACGCCGACCTCCCCGAGGCTGTGGCGGCGAAGGAAGCGGTGCGGCGTTAGTCTGACGCCACACACCCCGTTCGTGCTGAGCTTGTCGAAGCACCGTCCTTCTTCGGACGCGGGTAGAGAAGAGCAGCCCTTCGACAAGCTCAGGGCGAACGGATGTTGGGGTGAAGGTGAAGGCTGCTGTTCTGTTCGAGGCGGGCAAGCCGCTCTCCATCGAGGAGGTCCTGGTGGCCAATCCGGGGCCGCATGAGGTGCTGATCCGCACCGCGGCGGTCGGGGTGTGCCGGTCTGACCTGCACTTCGTCGATGGCGCCTATCCGCACGCCATGCCCACCGTTCCCGGCCACGAGGCAGCCGGCGTGGTCGAGGCGGTCGGCACCGAGGTCCGCACGGTCAAGGTCGGTGACCATGTCGTCACCTGCCTGTCGGCGTTCTGCGGTCACTGCGAATTCTGCGTCACTGGTCGCATGTCGCTGTGCATCGCCAGCGACGTTCGCCGCGCCAAAAGCGCGCCGCCGCGGCTTGCCTTTGCCGATGGCACCATGATCAACCAGATGCTCAACCTGTCGGCCTATGCCGAGATGATGCTCATTCATGAGCATGCCTGTGTCGCGATCGACCGCGACATGCCGCTCGATCGCGCCGCGATCATCGGCTGCGCGGTGACGACCGGGGCAGGGGCGGTGTTCAATGCCGCCGATGTCGTGCCCGGCGAGACGGTGTGCGTGGTCGGTTGCGGCGGCGTCGGCCTCGCCGCGATCAACGCCGCGAAGATCGCCGGCGCGGGCCGCATCGTCGCGGTCGACCCAGTGGCGGACAAGCGCGCTTTGGCCGAGAAGCTCGGCGCGACGCATTCGGTCGACGCGCTGTCCGACACCTGTGCCGAACAGGTCATCGAGATCAGCCGGGGCGGTGTCCACCATTCAATCGAGGCCGTGGGCCGACCGCAGTCCGCCGCAACGGCGGTCAAGGTGCTGCGGCGTGGCGGCACCGCGACGATCCTCGGCATGATGCCGCTGGGCGAGAAGGTCGGCCTGTCGGCGATGGACCTGCTCGGCGGTAAGCGGCTCCAGGGCGCACTGATGGGCGCCAACCGCTTTCCGGTGGAAATTCCCCGACTGGTCGATTTCTACATGCGCGGCCTGCTCGATCTCGACACGATCATCGCCGACCGCCTGCCACTGGCGGAGGTCAACCGCGCGTTCGACGAGCTGCGCAAGGGCGACACCACCCGCTCGGTGATCGTGTTCTGATGAGCGACGCGCAGCAAAGCATGAGTGGCACGATCCCGGTCGAGGAACGCGACAGGCTCGATCTCGATCGGCTTGCCGACTGGATGGAAGCCCATGTCGCGGGCTTTGCCGGGCCGCTCAGCTATGCCAAGTTCGCCGGCGGCCAGTCGAACCCGACCTATCGGCTGGATACGCCGACGACATCCTATGTCCTCAGGCGCAAGCCGTTCGGCCCGCTGCTCCCCTCGGCGCATGCGGTCGACCGCGAATATCGCGTCATTGCGGGGCTCCACCCGACCGGCTTTCCGGTGCCGCGCCCTTATGGCCTGTGCGAGGATGACGGCGTCATCGGATCGGCCTTCTACGTGATGGAGATGGTCGAGGGCCGCACGATCTGGGACGGGGCGATGCCCGACCTGACGCCCTCGGCACGTCGCGCGCATTATGACGCGATGGTCGACACGCTGGCGGCGTTGCACAACCTCGATCACGTCGCCGCCGGTCTCGAAAGCTATGGCAAGCCGGGCAATTATTTCGAGCGCCAGGTCGCGCGCTGGACCAAGCAATATCGCACGTCGGAAACCGAGCACATGCCCGATGTCGAGCGGCTGATCGAATGGCTGCCGGCGACGCTGCCGGAGCAGACCCGCACCTCGGTCGTGCATGGCGACTACCGTATCGACAATATGATCTTCGCCCCCACCGAGCCGCGCGTCATCGCCGTGCTCGACTGGGAATTGTCGACGCTCGGCGATCCGCTGGCTGATTTCTCCTATCTGTTGATGAACTGGGTGACCGAGCCGGAAGGGCGATCGGGCGTGAAGGGGCTCGATGGCCCCGACACCGGCATCCCGACGATCGCGGAGGTGACCGAACGCTATTGCGCTGCCACCGGCCGCGACGGCGTGCCGCAGCTCGAATGGTATTTCGCCTATAATCTGTTCCGCCTCACCGGCATCGTCCAGGGCATCAAGAAGCGTATCGTCGACGGGACGGCGTCGAGCGCCCAGGCAGCCGTGACTGCCGGGCGCGTTTTCAGCCTTGCCGCGGCAGCCTGGGGTTTTGCGAAGCAGGCCGGCGCAAGGGAGTGAGCATGGCCAATCTGTTCGACTTGAGCGGCAAGGTCGCGATCGTCACCGGATCGACGCGCGGCATCGGCAAGGCCTCGGCGATCGAACTGATCCGCCACGGCGCGCGCGTCGCGATCTCGAGCCGTAGGCAGGATGCCTGTGAGGGCGTGATGCACGAGATCGAGGCGGAGTTCGGCCCCGGCAAGGCGATCGCGGTGGCCGCCAATATCTCGCACAAGGCCGGGCTGCAGCATCTCGTCGACGAGACCCGCAAGACGTTCGGGGCGATCGACGTGCTCGTCTGCAACGCCGCCTCGAACCCCTATTATGGTCCGCAGGAAGATATTTCCGACGACCAGTTCCGCAAGATCCTCGACAACAACATCATCTCCAACCACTGGCTGATCGCGATGGTCGCGCCCGAGATGCGGGCGCGCAACGCCGGGTCGATCATCATCATCTCGTCGATCGGCGGCATCCGCGGCACGCCGGTGATCGGCGCCTATGCCATCTCCAAGGCGGCCGACATGCAACTCGCGCGCAACCTCGCGCACGAATATGGCCCGTTCAACATTCGCGCGAACTGCATCGCGCCGGGCCTGATCAAGACCGATTTCGCCCGCGCCTTGTGGGAGGACGAGAAGCTCGCCGAACGCCGCAATGCCGCGACGCCGCTGCGCCGCATCGGCCAGCCCGAGGAGATCGCCGGCGCGGTGGTGTTCCTCGCCAGCGCGGCGAGCGCCTACATGACCGGCCAGACCATCGTTATCGACGGCGGCGTAACGATCTAGGAGAGCAGTAAATGGCGCGCTTCACCGGCAAGTCGATCATCGTGACCGGCGCGGGTTCGGGCATCGGCCGAGCCGCCGCGAAATTGTTCGCCAGCGAGGGCGGGCAGGTGATCGTCGCCGACAAGACCGAAGCCGCCGAGGAGACGACCGCCGCCATCGTCGCGGCGGGCGGTGTGGCCCATGCGATCCGGATCGATGCCGGCAATGAAGAGGACGTGATCCGCACCGTGGCGCTGGCGGTCGAAAAATTCGGCGGACTCGACGTGATGTTCGCCAATGCCGGAATTTCAGGCGGTATGGCGAACATCTTCGACACCGACGTCGCGCTAATCACTGAGGTGTTGCGCGTCAACTTGATCGGCCCGTTCCTAGCGATCAAGCATGCGGCCCCGAAGATCGCCGAGCGCGGCGGTGGCGCGATCGTGCTCACCGCCAGCGTCGCGGGAATCCGTTCGGGCGCCGGCTCGCCGGCCTATTCGGCGTCCAAGGCGGGCGTGATCAATCTCGCCATGGTGTCGGCGCAGCAGCTTTCGGGATCGAATGTGCGGGTCAACGCGATCTGCCCCGGCCTGACCGAAACGGGCATGACCAAGGTGGTGTTCGACTATGCGCGCGAGGCGGACAAGATGGAGAAGATCGGACGGCTCAATCCGCTGCGGCGCGGGGCACAGCCGGAGGAACTCGCCAGGGTTGCCGCCTTCCTGGCGTCGGACGACGCCAGCTATGTCAACGGCCAGGCGATCGCCATCGATGGCGGACTGTCGTCAAGTCACCCAGTGATCCGCCAGGAATATGGCAAGACAGCGGTGTGACCGGGGCGGCGACTGGCCGCCCCGGTTCGCCCGTCAGTTGCAGACGCGGACGCGGTGGTGCCAGCGCCACTCGGTCCAGCAACGACGATAGTCGATCCAGCCATAACGGCGGCCACGGTCCCAGCCATAATGGCGGCCACGGTCCCAGCCATAGTGACGGCGGTCCCAGCCATGATCGCGCCCGCGATCGTCGCGGTCATATCGTCCGTAACGGTCGCCGTAACGATAGTCCTGCGCATTCGCGCTGGTTGCGATCGTGGCGGTCGACAAGAGTAAACCGGCCGCCGCGATGGTCTTCAAGATTTTCATCGGACTTCCTTTCCTCCCGGGGATCGGGATTGAGAAAGACTACGCACCAGTTTGAATCCGGTTGCTGAACCGCATTGAAGGGCGGCGTTCAGGTTCGGCATGGCCGCTCATTCGCGCAGCCGCATCAAACCTTCCTGTGTCGCGCTTGCCACCAGCCGTCCGTCGCGGGTGAAGATCGCGCCGCGATTGAAGCCGCGCGCATGGCCGGCCCAAGGGCTGTCGCACGCGTAGAGCAGCCACTCGTCGGCACGGAAATCTTCGTGCAGCCACAGGGCATGATCGAGGCTCGCGGTCTGGATATTGCGCGTCAGCCAGCTGACGCCATGGGCCTGCAGCGAGGTTCCGAGCAACGTCATGTCCGAGGCATAAGCGAGGATCGCGCGATGCAACGCGGGATCGTCGCCGATCGGCGCGACCAGCCGGAACCAGCTGTCCTGCCGCGGTTCGCACGCATCGGGCCGGAACCAGCTGCGCGGGCGCACCGGCCTGATCTCGATCGGCCGTGCGCGCAGCAGGTGACGGTGAAACTTCTCCGGAATCTCGCCGATCATCTCGCGCCGAAGCTCGGCCTCCGATTGCAGCGAATCGGGGCCCGGGACGTCGGGCATCGCGTCCTGATGACGTAGCCCCTCTTCCGGCGCCTGGAAGCTGGCGGCCATGTTGAGGATCGGTTGGCCCTGCTGCATCGCAATCACCCGTCGTGTGGCGAAGCTGCGCCCTTCGAAATCGCGCACGACGCGGAAGATGATCGGGTAATCCTCGTTGCCCGGCCGCATGAAATAGGCGTGGAGCGAGTGCGCGGTCTTGGGCGCGTCGGTCGATCGCTGCGCCGCTTGCAGCGCCTGCGCGATCACCTGCCCGCCAAACACCCGCCCGACGCCGCCTGGCTGACGCTTGCCGCGATACAGGTCGCGATCGAGCTCCTCAACGTCGAGCAGGTCGATCAGCCCGGCGACGAGTTCTTCGGGTGATGCGTCCAGATCCATCAATAGCCCGCCGCGACCGCCAGCCGATCGGCATGGAAATTGGCGTCGCCGAACATCTCGGCCAGGATCCGCGCGCGCTTCATGTAGAAGCCGATATCATATTCGTCGGTCATGCCGATGCCGCCATGCATCTGCACGCCTTCCTGCACGCTGAGCGTGGTGGCAAGTGCGGTCATCGCCTTCGCGACTGACACCGCTGCATCCGCAGCCGGGTCGCCGGCATCGAGCAGTTGCTGCGCCTTGAGCACGGCAGCACGCGCCACTTCCATTTCCGCGTAAAGATGCGCTGCGCGGTGCTGCAACGCCTGGAAGCTGCCGATCGCCACGCCGAACTGCTTGCGCTCCTTGAGGTAATTGATCGTCAGGTCCATCGCGCCACCACCCACCCCGAGCAATTCGGCCGAAGCGCCGGTGCGACCGGCACGCAGCAATCGTGCCAGCGGATCGCGCCCGGCATCGACCTCGCCAATCACCGCATCGGCGTCCACTTCGACGCCGTTGAAGTCGAGCCGCGCCGCGATGCTGGCGTCGGCCAGTCGTTCCGCCTCGGCGGTGAGGCCGGCTGCGCCCTTGTCGACCGCGAAGAGTGTGATCCCATGTTCGTCATCGGCCGATCCCGCCGTGCGTGCGGCGACGATCAGCAGGTCGGCGATATGACCGTGCGTCACGAACTGCTTCCTGCCGGTCAGCCTGAAGCCATTGCCCGAGCGCTCGGCCTGCATGCCGATGGCGTTGCGATGCTTGGCGCCCTCGTCGATGGCCAGCGCGGCGACCGTCTCGCCACCGAGGATGCCGGGGAACCAGCGTGCGGCGTGCGGCGTGCCCTTCAGAGCCGCGACCGCCGCGATGGCTGTGGTAAGAAACGGGGAAGGGGAGAGATTGCGCCCAATCTCCTCCAGCACGATGCCCGCTTCGACATGGCCCAGCCCGAGCCCGTTCTGGTCCTCGCCGATGAGGATGCCGGTAAAGCCCATTTCGGCGAACTGCCGCCACAGGTCGCGGCTGAAGCCGACGGGGTCGTTGCTGTCGCGTAGGGCGCGCATATGGCTGACCGGGGCATGCTCGGCGACGAAGTCCTTCGCCGTGTCCCGCAGCATTGTCTGTTCGTCGTTGAGATAGAGCGGCATTTCATTTCTTTCCGTTCTTCTCCCTCTCCCCGCTTGCGGGGAGAGGGTAGGGGAGAGGGGCAGTACAGAACGCTGACGTCCGCGTGACTGCCCCTCTCCCGCGCTTCGCTTCGCTCGCTTGCCCTCTCCCCGGAGGGGAGAGGGAGATTGGTCACGCCCCCGGCAATTCCAGGATGCGCTTGGCGATGATGTTGAGTTGCACCTCGCTGGTGCCGCCCTCGATCGAATTGGCCTTGGTCCTGAGCCACGCCCGGGGCGCCGCGCCGCCATTCGACGCCTCGCTCTCCCATTCGAGCGCGTCCGACCCACCCGCGGCCATGATCAATTCGTGGCGGCTCTTGTTCAGCTCGGTGCCGTAATATTTCATCATCGACGGCTGTGCCGGATGCGCACGGCCCGCCTTCAGCTCGTCGATGAACCGCTCGGACATCATCGTGAACGCCTTGGCGCGCACCTCGAACAACGCGATCTGCCCGCGCAGCAGCGGGTCGGCGAGCTTGCCGTCATGGTCGAGCCCGATCGTGGCCAGCGCGCCCTCGATCAGCGGGTTGCCGCCGGTCTGGCCAAGGCCCATGCCCGAGATCATCTCGCGCTCATGGCCAAGCAGATATTTGGCAACATCCCAGCCCTTGTTCTCCTCGTGCACCCGCTGGCTCTTGGGCACCTTCACATTGTCGAAGAAGGTCTCGCAGAAGGGCGAATAACCCGAGATCAGCAGGATCGGCCTGGTCGACACGCCGGGGCTGGCCATGTCGAACAGCACGAAGCTGATCCCGCCCTGCTTGCTGGTCTTGTCGGTGCGGACGAGGCAGAAGATCCAGTCGGCCTTGTCGGCATAACTGGTCCACACCTTCTGCCCGTTGATCAGATAATGGTCGCCCTTGTCCTCCGCCGAGGTGGCGAGGCTGGCCAGATCGGACCCGGCATTCGGCTCGGAATAGCCCTGGCACCAGCGGATTTCGCCGCGCGCGATCTTGGGCAGATAATCGAGCTTCTGTTCCTCGGTGCCATATTTAAGCAGCGCCGGCCCGAGCATCGAGATGCCGAAGCTGTTGAGCGGGTTGCGGCATTTCAGTCGCGCCATCTCTTCGCGCAATATCTTGGTCTCGGCCGGCGACAGGCCGCCACCGCCATAGGCCTTGGGCCAGTCGGGCACGGTCCAGCCGCGCGCGCCCATCGCGTCCATCCAGCTTTTCTGCGCCGGGGTAAGCATCGACTGGTCGCGGCCGCCCCACACGGCGTCCTTCTCGCCGCGTACGGGCAAGCGCATTTCGGCCGGGCAATTGGCCTCCAGCCAGGCGCGTGTCTCGGCGCGGAATGTGTCGAGGTCGGTCATTCACTTGCTCCAGACAAGGTCGTGCATCGTGCGCGCGATGGTGATGGCATCATGGTCGCGCCACATATTGGTGATGACCTGCACGCCGATCGGCAGGCCATCGGGGTCGGTGCCGATCGGCACCGAGGTTGCGGGGAGCATCGGGAAGGTGGCGATGCCGGGGAAAGCGAACTGCGCGCCGAATTTGGTGTCCGTGCCGTCGATCGCGAGGCGACGTTCGGCAAGCGGCGTGTCGTCATGCGGAAAAGCGGTCATGCCGACGGTCGGGGCGATCACCGCGTCATAATGGCCGAACAGCGCCGACCAGGCACGCCGATTGCGCGCCTGGTCGTCGCCCAGCGCGAACCATTCGGCCAGCGTCGGCGCTTGGCGGCTGGGCGAGGGGGCGCCGCGCGTCATCGCGATGTTGAGCATGTGCATATAGTGGCGGTGCTGTTCGGTGAGATCGGGCAGCAGTTCGCTCGAACGATCGACGCATGCGCCCGCCGCGTCGAGCGCCGCGCCGGCGCGCTCCAGCGCGGCGACGATCGAAGCTTGCACCTGCGCCAGCGGATGTCCGGTCAGCAGCAGGATGCGCAAGTCGCCCGTGCCGCGCGTGGTCGCGCGGGGGAGCGGGAAGTCGCACAGGATATCGAGCGCCGCCGCGAGGTCTTCGGCGTTGCGCGCCATCGGGCCGCACACGCCCAGCGCAACCCGCGCGCCATTGGTGCGCGGAAAGCTGTGCCCGTCCGACGACAGCGCGTCATAGGTCGTCTTGTGCCCCCACACCCCGTTGAACGCCGCCGGCACGCGGATCGAGCCGCCGATATCCGATCCTATCTCCAGCGGCACCATGCCGGACGCCAGCGCCACCGCCGCGCCGCCCGAGGAACCACCGGCGCTGCGTGTCGGGTCGATCGCGTTGCGCGTGCGGCCATAGACCGGATTGTCCGACTGCAAGTCAGCCAGCCCCACCGGCACATTGGTCTTGCCGAGGATGACGGCGCCGGCGCGCTTCAGCCGCTTGACCAGTTCGGCGTCCTCACCGGCGACGAAATCGCGATGCTCGGCAAAGCCCCAACAGGTCGGCAGGCCGGCGACATTATAGGATTCCTTCACTGTCATTGGCACGCCAAGCAGTGGCAGGTCGCGGGATCCGGCATCGACCGCACGCGCCTGTTCGCGCGCCCGGTCGAAATCGCGCACCACCACTGCATTGAGCGTGCCGTCACGCGCTTCGATCCGGGCGATCGCCGCCTCGCACTCCTGCAAGGCGGTGGTCTCGCCGCGTCGGATCGCAGCGACCGTTTCGAGGGCGGACTTTTCGCTCAAGTGAAGCGCCCGCCGCTCTCCGCCTTGCTTCTGAGCAGCTCGGCGACCTTGAAGCCGTGCTTCTCCAGACCGGCGACGATCTTCTTCAGGCCCTCGGTGTCGGCCCAGAACATCGGGCCACCGCGATAGACCGGCCAGCCATAGCCATAGATCCACACCACATCGATGTCGGAAGCGCGCTGGGCCATCTTCTCCTCGAGGATCAGCGCGCCCTCATTGACCATGGTGTAGAGCGTGCGCTCGACGATTTCCTCGTCGGTCACCGCATGTTGCGGTGCGCCGGATTTCTTGCGGAACTCGTCGATGATCTCGGCGACACGCGGCGAGGGCGACGGGTTACGCTTTTCGTCATAATCGTAAAAGCCCTTGCCGGTCTTCTGCCCCCAACGCCCTTCGGCGGCGAGCGCGTCGCGAATATTCTCGATCCGCGTCGGGTCGCGGTGCCAGCCAATATCGACGCCTGCCAGGTCGCTCATCTGGAACGGCCCCATCGGCATGCCGAAGTCGACATGGACCTTGTCGATCTGCTGGGGCGTTGCGCCTTCCAGCAACAGCTTCATCGCCTCGACCTGGCGCGGCATCAGCATGCGGTTCCCGATGAAGCCGTGGCACACGCCGGCGACCACCGCGACCTTCTTGATCGTCTTGGACAGCGCCATCACCGTCGCCAGCACGTCGGGCGCGGTCTTCGCGCCGCGCACCACTTCGAGCAGCTTCATCACATTGGCCGGCGAGAAGAAGTGCATGCCGAGCACATCCTCGGGCCGCGAAGTGCTCGCCGCGATCTCGTCGATATTGAGATAGGAGGTGTTGGAGGCGAGAATCGCGCCCGGCCTGGCGATCTTGTCGAGTTTGCCGAAGATCTCCTTCTTGACGTCCATATTCTCGTAAACGGCTTCGATGATCAGGTCGCATTCGGCCAGCGCGCCGAACTCGAGCGTGGGGTTGAGCGCGCCCATCGCCGCCTCGACCTGCTCGGGCTTGAGTCGCCCCTTGGCGGCCGAGGCCTCGTAGTTCTTGCGGATCACCCCCGTGCCGCGGTCGAGCGCTTCCTGCGCCATCTCGACGATCGTCACTGGGATACCGGCCGACAGGAAGTTCATCGAAATGCCGCCGCCCATCGTACCCGCGCCGATCACGCCGACGCGCTTGATCTCGCGCAGCTTGATGTCGGCCGGGATGCCGTCGATCTTGGCGGCCTGGCGCTCGGCGAAGAAGATGTGGCGTTGGGCTGCGGACTGCACGCCCATCATCAGCTTCATGAATTCCTGGCGCTCGAAGGCAATGCCTTCCGCGAAGCTCGAACCGTCAGCCGCCTTTTCGACGCAGGCGATGTTGGCGGCCGGCGCGTCGAAACCATGGAAGCGCTTGGCGTTTTCCTTCTTGAACGCGGCAACGGCTTCCGGATCGGCCTTGGCGACTTTCTGGCTGGCGCGGGGCAGGGGGCGAGCATTGGCCACTTCACGGGCAAAGGCGATGGCGTCGTCGATCAGGCTGCCCTCGCCGGCAAGGCGGTCGATCAGCCCGGCGTCGAGCGCGCGCTTGGCCGAGATCGGATCGCCCTTGGCGGTCATCTCCAGCGCCAGCGGCACGCCGGCGACGCGCGGGATGCGCTGTGTGCCGCCCGCGCCGGGCAACAAGCCGAGCTTCACCTCGGGCGTGCCGATCTTCGCTGACGGGACGGCAATGCGATAATGGCAGCCCAAGGTCACCTCGCACCCGCCGCCCAGTGCAGTGCCGTGGATTGCCGCGATCACCGGCTTGTCCGAAGTCTCGATCATGTCGACCAAGGTCGGCAGAGCCGGCTCGACGAACGGCTTGCCGAATTCGGTGATGTCGGCGCCGGCAAAGAAGGTACGGCCCTCGCAGCGGATCACCATCGCCTTGATGCTGGCATCGGCCAGGCCCTGCTTGACGCCGGCCTCCAGCCCCTGCCGCACCGCCGCGCTGAGCGCGTTAACCGGTGGGTTGTTGGAGATGATGACGAGCACATCGTCATGGCGTTCGGTGGTGATCGGCGAGGTCATTCTTCTTCTCCTTGTTCCCCTGCGAAAGCGGGGGTCCAGAGCCGCAAGCGCGGCGTGTGTAACACTGGGCTCCTGCGTCTGCAGGAGCACAAACTCAAGTCAGCGCGGCATAGATCATCGTCTTCAGTTCGCGGCGGATCGGATAGACGTTGGATGGCGACATCTGCGTCATGAACACCATGTGCAGCCGCTCGACGGGGTCGATGAAGAAGGCGGTCGAAAACATCCCGCCCCAATAATATTCGCCGACCGAGCCGGGGATCATCGATCGCGCCACGTCGACATTGACCGCGAAGCCCAGCCCGAACCCGGTGCCGGCATTGGCTGCCTCGCTGAACAGCGACTTCGACATCGCGGCGAGATCGGATTTTCCGGGCAGGTGGTTCTGCGTCATCAAATCGAGCGTCTTGCGCCCGACGATACGTGCGCCGTCGAGTTCGCCGCCACCAAGGCACATGCGACAGAAGCGATCATAATCGAGCGCGGTCGACACCAGCCCGCCGCCGCCTGACACCAGTTTCGGCATCCGGCTCCACGTGCTTTCCGCACCGCGGTCGTACATCACGCGGCCCTTGCCGGGCGCGAAAGTGTAGCAATCGGTCAGCCGGTCGATCTTGTCCTCCGGCACCGCAAAGAAGGTGTCGTGCATGCCGAGCGGCTGGAAGATGCGCGTCGCGAAGAAGTCGGGCAGCTTCATCCCCGATACGCGTTCGACCACCGCGCCCAGCACGTCGGTCGACACCGAATAGTTCCACGCCGCGCCGGGCGAGAATTCCAGCGGTAGCTTGCCCAGCGCCGCAACGAAGCCATCGAGGTCGAGATTGCCGTGCCACGCCTCGATCTTGCTGGCGCGATAGGCGGCATCGATGTTCGATCGGTTCTGGAAGCCGTAGGTCAGCCCCGATGTGTGGCGCAGCAGGTCGACCATGCGCATCGGCTCTGCGGTTGGTCGCGTCGTGAACGGGGCGTCGCCGCCGCCCGCTTCATAGACGCCGATGCCTTTGAATTCGGGCAATATGTGATGAACCGGCGTGTCGACCGCCACCAGCCCCTGCTCGACAAGCGTCATGAAGGCGATCGAGGTGATCGGCTTGGTCATCGAGGCGATGCGGAACAGCGACGTCTCGTCGATCGCCTTGCCGCCCTCGCGTGCCGCCCCGAGGCTGGCGAAATGGACGATCTCGCCGTCGCGCGCGATCAGCAGCTGGGCATGGGGCAGCTTGCCCGAGGCGACGTAGCGCTCGTCGAGCAGTGCATCGATCCGCCCCAGTCGGGCCGGGTCGAAACCGTGCTTCGCGGCGTCGGCGATTCGCATAAGTCTCCATACCCTGATTTCGAAACAATGGATCCCTATTGCCTTGAGCGCGCCACGAATCAACACTAACCTTGCGAAAATAGCCCGGGCAGCCGAACCCGGTTTTCAATTCGCGAGGAGAGAAGCGCTGTGAACGACGGGGCTGTGGAGACCGAACCGCTGATCGCGCTCGATCCGGACTGGCCGAAGGTCTCGCTGGCTGAGGCGAGCGATCTGCTGACCGCGCCGGACGCGAAATTCGAGATGGAAACGGTCGACGTGCACGGGGTGCCGACGCGCGTGTGGAAGAACGCACCACCGACGCTCGCCTGGCTGGTCGCGGCGGCGCGCGCTCATGGCGACCGCGAGTTCACTATCTATGAGGATGAGCGCGTCACTTACGAGGCGCATTGCCGCGCCGTTGCGACACTGGCGACCTGGCTGCGCGACATCGGCGTCGTCAAGGGCGACCGGGTCGCGCTGGCGATGCGCAACCTGCCGGAATGGCCGGTGATCTTCTTTGCCGCCGCCATTGTCGGCGCAATCGTCGTGCCGCTCAATGCCTGGTGGACGTCGGGTGAGCTTGAATATGGCATCGACGATTCGGGCGCGCGCATCCTGTTCCTCGACGACGAGCGCTATCAGCGGCTGTCGGCCGACATGCCGGCCGTGCCCGGTGTGGAACGCATCGTCGTGGCACGCGCCTCGACTCCGCTCGACCGCCGCGCCGCGCGGCTCGAGGACATTATCGGCACGCCCGGCGGCTATGGCGATTTGCCCAACATCGCCTTGCCCGAGGTCGCGATGACGCCCGACGACGATGCGACGATCTTCTACACCAGCGGCACCACTGGCCACCCGAAGGGCGCGCTCGGCACGCACCGCAATCTGATGACCAACATCATGTCGGCGGGCTATGCCGCCGCCCGCGCCGCGCTGCGTCGGGGCGAGGAGGTTCCCGAGCCACAGCCACGCACCTTTCTCGCCTGCATCCCGCTGTTCCACGTCACCGCGTGCAGCGCGACGATGATGGGCGTGCTGGCCAGCGGCTCGACGATGATCTTCATGCGCAAATGGGACACGATCCGCGCGATGGAGATCATCGAGGCCGAAAAGGTCCATGTCACCGGCGGCGTGCCGACCATCGCCTGGCAGCTGCTCGAACATCCCGACCGCGCCAAATACGACCTCTCCTCGCTGGAGGCGATCGCCTATGGCGGCGCGCCGTCGGCGCCGGAACTGGTACGGCGCATCCATAGCGAATTCGGCGCGCTGCCCGGCAACGGCTGGGGCATGACCGAGACCATGGCCACGGTCACCAGCCACAGCGCGGAGGATTATCTCAATCGCCCCGACAGCGCCGGCCCGCCGGTCGCGGTGGCCGATCTCAAGATCGTCGGCGATGACCGTGTCACCGAACTGCCGATCGGCGAGGTCGGCGAGCTATGGGCGCGCGGGCCGATGATCGTGCGCGGTTACTGGAACAAGCCCGAGGCGACGGCGGCGACCTTCATCGATGGCTGGGTGCGCACCGGCGATCTGGCGCGGCTCGACGAGGAGGGCTTTGTCTATATCGTCGACCGCGCCAAGGATATGGTGATCCGTGGCGGCGAGAACATCTATTCGACCGAGGTTGAGAACGTTCTCTACGAACACCCCGCCGTCACCGATTGCGCGCTGATCGGCATACCGCATCGCACGCTGGGCGAGGAGCCGGCGGCGGTGGTGCATCTCGCGCCGGGCATGGCGGCGAGCGAAGCGGAACTGCAAGCCTGGGTCCGCGCGCGTTTGGCGGCGTTCAAGACTCCGGTGGCGATCCGCTTCGTCGAGGAGACATTGCCGCGCAACGCCAATGGCAAGATCCTGAAGAAGGATCTGAAGGTGCTGTTCGAGGATCGTGTCGCGGCCTAGACCCGGTTCCAATTGGATTAAACCTCATCCCGTTTGTCGGAGGACGAGCGGCGGGAGGTGCCGACGTCTAGCCGAAATGCTTCGACGGCCCGAGGATCAGCGCGAAGCCGGCCAGCACGACCGCGCCCACCGCAACGATCGCCCAATTGCGGCCGACCACGAACGGCTTCGTCGTCGACCCGCCCGGCACCGCGAAGCCGACCGAGATCATCCCGGCATTGCCGCCGAACGACGAGGCGGCGGCCGACATGATGGTGATGAAGATGCCGATCGGGTTGAGCAGTCCGACTAGCACCGCGGCCACACCGATCGTCGCATAATAGCCGTGCGCGACGGCCCGCCGGGTCGGACCGGTCGCCGCCGAATTGCCGAGCATCGCGGTCAACGTGCGGATCGCCGCGCGCACCAGCATGACATAGGCCAGGATACCAACCGCCAGCTCAACGACCCGCCACAGATAGGGCAAAGGCAGCGGCCCGATCCCGCCGCCGATACCGGGGCCGAGATCGCCCACCCCGGTCGCGCCCGAAAAGCAGAAATAGCCCGCCGCGACGAACGCCTTGGTCACCCACACCAGCCACAGCGTCAGCCGCGCCAGGTCGCCCCGCGCACGCCGCCACAGCGCAAAGGCGAGCAGCGCCAGCAGGCTGTCGACCATCACGCCGGCGCACGACACCAGCAGGCGCGCCGCGCCCGCCAGCCCCTGGCAGTCGACATAGAAGGCGCCGATCGTCGCGACATGGCCGCCCTGCACCGCGCACGCCGCGGCATGGCCGCCAATCTCGTGCCACATCGTCAGCACCGGCATCAGCACCATGCCCAGCCCGATGATCGTCACCAGGTCCACCCGCTGCGCTTCGTCCGCCATGATGTGCTCCCTCCGCCGTGTCGCCAACCTATCGTGTCGCCGCTACGAAAGCGAACCTTGACCCGCGCCGCGTCGCGGTGTCGAATTCAGCACGCGACGCAGTGCAGCGGAGGCCGGTATGGACGTCGAACTCGCCGAGGAACGCATCCTCATCCTGCCCGAGAGCCTGTCGATCGAGCAATCCGAAGGCCGCGCCTGGGCAAAGCGGATCGAGGCTTATGGCACACTCGCCAAGCTCTCCGGCTTCCTGTCGCGTCCCGACGATGCCGCCTTCGAGGTCATCTATCGCGAGCGCCGGCTGCAGCCCTTCTGGCACATCGGCTGCACCGCGCATTACGCCTATGAACGCGCCCGCGACTATCGTGTGCCGGTCGGCGAACACGTTACCGAGGTCGTCGTCGAAGGCGTGCCACGCCCGGTCACCGCCGGCGCCTACACCATAAGCGGCCTCGAACGCTGCCGCGAACAGGTCGAGCGTGAGGGCTGGTTCGACGGGGTCAACGGTGCGCCGGACCCGACGCTCGCCGCCTATCTCAAACAGGCGGCGACGCCTGGCGATGCCGCCACGCTCGCCGCGCAGACCGACGCCGGCGTGGTCGTCGTGCCGCCCCAGGCCAAGACTTCGATGCTGGTGCGCGACGTGCTGGCCAGCGCGATCACCCGGATCGAGGCCGATACCGTCACCGAGGAGCGCATGGTCGTGCACCATGTCGATCTGGTCTATCGTCCGATCCACGCCTTCCGTTACCGCTGGCAGGGCAAGGAGGCGGTGGTCGAGGTCGATGCCGTCACCGGCATCGCGCGCGCCGGCGGCAGCACCTTCGAACATTATGTCGGCAAGGTGCTCGATGCCGAGTTCCTGCTCAATGCCGGGGTGGAAATGGCCGGCCTGTTCATCCCCGGCGCGCGCCTCGCCGAAATCGTCATTTCAAAGAGCCTCAAGGCCGGCAAGGCGAAACTCGCTCATTGATCGACTTGGGGTTATGGTGGCGGTGGCCGACTCGTCGATTGCAGGGCGCGCGGCGGAGGCGGTGTCATGGCCATCCGGAACGGCATTGCGGCTTTGTGTCTCGTCCTCTTGGCGACGCCCGTCATGGCGCAGATCGACCCGCTCGACGAACTCGATTCGCTGGCGGGGGCCAGTGTCGATCCTGGCGCCGGCCTGGTGTTCGCACGCCAGCAGGTCGTGCGGGGTGATCTGATCGGCGCGGTGGCGACGACCGAACGCATCATCGCGCTGCATCCCGAATCCGACGACGCGCTGCTGTTCCATGCCAGCCTGCTCTGCCGGCTCGATGATCCGGAGGGCGCGCGCGCCGAAATCGCCGAATTGCCCGCCGGGCGCGGCGGCGACTGGGGGCCGGTCGTTGCGGCCTGCGGGCCGGGCATCCGGAGGAGGGGCTGAGTGATGGCGCAGGCACTGCGACGCGGTCTTGGCGGGGCGTTCGTCATCGCCATGGCCGGTCTTTCGCTCGGCGGCGTGGCGATCGGTGCCGGTGGCGTCAGCACCGTCGGCATCAACGCCGTGGTCTACAACAATGTCCGGCTGAAAAGCGCTGGCGCGCCGCAGGCGCATGTCGCGGTGGTGCGCGAGCGCGTCGGGTTGGGCGACGAGGTGCAGACCGGTGGCCGCAGCCAGCTCCAGGTGCTGCTGCTCGACAAGACGACCTTTACCGTGGGCGCTGGCGCGCGCGTGACCATCGATCGCTTCGTCTATGATCCGAGCCGCGGTACGCGCTCGATGGCCGCCTCGGTGGTCAAGGGCGCGTTCCGCTTCATGTCGGGCCGGCCGGACCGTGCCGGCACGACCAGCATTCGCACCCCCATCGCCTCGATCGGCGTTCGCGGTACCATCGTCGAGGGCGTGGTCGGCCCGGCCGCGGCCGAGATCGCCGCCGGCGAAAGCGCGGTCGGACCGCGCGTGCGCGTCGATCCGGCCACCGCATCGCTGATCCTGTTGCGCGGCCCCGGCGCACGCACCCAGGGCCGCCTCAGCCCCGGCGCGATCGACGTGACCGCGGGCGGCCGCACCGTCTCGGTCACCCAGCCGATGCGCGCGGTGTTCGTCCCCGCGGCCGGCATGGCGCCGATCGGCCCGTTCGTCATCTCGCAGCGCGGCTATGACGGGATGCGCGCCTTGTTCTTCCCGCTGCTCGCCCAACGGCTCGGTCTGAACATTCCCGGCGAGCGGCCGTTCACGCCCTATGGCAACGGCCAGCGCAACGAGCGTCCGCTGCCGCCCGTGCTGTACGGCTATCCCGGCGGAGACAGGCCGGGGCGGGGGCCAGGCTACGACACACCGGGTTTCCCGGGCAGCGGCCAGGGCTTCCCCGATTTTCCGTCTGAACCGCAGGGCGGGCAGGGCGGGCAGGGCCAGCGCACCATGTCGACCACGCCACAGCCTGCTGGCCAACCCTCGAACGCGCCGAGCCCGAAGCCCTCGCCGACCTACAGCCCGCAGCCGTCACCATCACCGACGAGGGTGCCCGGCAAGCCCTGAGCGGCAATCCGGGCAAGCGCCGGCGCTCAATCGCTTCCCGCGCCGGCGATCACTGAACGCACCGCCTTGTCCCAGCCCGCCAGCCGTGCGTCGCGCCGCGCGGCGTCATGGGCCGGTGTGAAGGTCCTCACCGCCCCGCGCATTGTGCTGGTCGCGGCGAGGTCGGCGAAAAGCCCGCAGCCGACACCCGCCAGCATCGCGGCGCCGAGCGCGGTGGTCTCGGCCATCGCCGGTCGTTCCACCGCGACGTCGAGCATGTCGGCGAGGTCCTGCGCCATCCAGTCATTGGCCACCATCCCGCCATCGATCCTCAGCGTGGTCCAGTCGACCCCGTCGGCTGCGAAGGCGGTCTTCAGGTCGTGGGCCTGATGCGCCATCGCCTCCAGCGCGGCGCGGACGATATGTGCCCTCGTGCTGGAAAAGCTCAGGCCCGAAATCGCCGCGCGCGCCTCGGCCTCCCACCATGGCGCGCCCAGCCCGGACAGGGCGGGCACGAGATACACGCCGCCATTGTCCGCCACCGATCGCGCCATTGCCTCGGTTTCCGCCGCGGTGCCGATCAGCCCGACCGAGTCGCGCAGCCATTTGATCAGGCTGCCGGCGACGAACACCGATCCTTCCAGTGCATAGGCGCGTCGTCCGCCGAGTTGCCACACCACCGTCGAGAGCAACCGATTGTGCGACACCGGCGGCGTCGCGCCGGCCTGGGTCAGCACGAACGCGCCGGTGCCGAACGTCGCCTTGGTTTCGCCGACCGCGAGGCATGACTGGCCGATCGTCGCCGCCTGCTGATCGCCGGCGATGCCGCAGATCGGGATCGCCGCGCCGAACAGGGTCGTTTCGCCGAATCGCCCGGCGCAATCGATAATCTCCGGCAGGGAGGCGCGCGGTGCGCCAAATAGTTCGATCAAGCCGTCGTCCCAATGTCCGCTGCCGATCGCCATCAGCGCGGTGCGGCTGGCATTGGTCGCGTCGGTAACATGCAGCCCGCCGGTCAGCTTCCAGATCAGCCAGCTGTCGATCGTGCCGACGGCAAGGCGATCACCCGCTTCCTTCAGCTGTGGCCAGTTGGCCATTGCCCAGCCGATCTTCGAACCCGAGAAATACGGGTCAAGCAGCAGGCCGGTCATGGCCTGCACCCCCGGCTCCTCGCCGGCTTCCTTGAGCTTGCGGCACATCGCCGCAGTGCGCCGGTCCTGCCACACGATCGCCGGGGCCAGTGGTTCGCCGCTCTTTTTGTCCCAGAACACCACCGTCTCGCGCTGGTTGGTGATGCCGATCGCCGCGATCCGCTCTGCCCCACCAATCGCGTCGATCACGGTGCGACAGCAGGCCAGGGTGCGGTGCCAGATCTCCGCCGCGTCATGCTCGACCCGACCGGCCTCCGGATAATATTGGGTCAGCTCCGCCGCGTGGGTCGCGCGCACGGTGCCATCGGGCGCGAACACCATCGCGCGGGTGGATGTGGTGCCTTCGTCAACAACGAGAATGAGGTCGCGCATGAAAGGAGGCTAGCGTCCATTGCGTGCGAGGGGAATGGCGCTAGGACTACGTCCATGGCGGACAAGGACGACAGCACCGGCCCCTTCGGCTTGCCGCTCGATGAGCAGGGCAAGGACGGCGAGCGCGTGACGCTGCGGCGCGACCGGCTGCTTGCCGCACTGACGTTGATCTGCGGGCTCGGCCTTGCTGTTGCCATGCCCTTCGCGCTCAAGGAGGGGGCCGAGTTCTTCCTGCCCACCACCGCCGCCCTGGTCATCGCCATCGCACTGGTGCCGATCCTCGAATGGCTGGAGCGGCGCCACATTCCCTCGCCGATTGCCGCTTTCGCCTGTGTCATATTGTTCGTTGCGGCGGCTGGTACGGCGATCGTCGCCATTGTGATGCCGGCGACCGAATTCTTCCGTAAGCTGCCCGAGCGCATCGACCGCATCCAGATGAACATCGCGCCCTTGATCGAACTCTACGCCTCGCTCGAAAAGAGCGTGAACCGCACGGTGCGCCATCTCGCCGCGACCGGCCCGGTCAAACCCTCGGCGACTGCCGCGGTCTCGCCGCCGGGTTCGATCCTCGAGCTGGCTGCGACCACCGCGCCGGGCATCTTCATCCAGATATTTTTCGGTATCCTGGTGGTCTATTTCTTCCTGTCGCACTGGACCAAGCTCAGGCGCCAGACGATCAACAACCGTTCCAGTTTCGGCGGCGCGATGGCGACCGCGCGGGTCATCCAGGACGTGGTCGACGATACCGCCGCCTATCTCGGCACGATCACCCTGATCAACGCCTCGCTCGGTGCGGTGATCGCCTTCTCGCTATGGCTGGTCGGCATGCCTTTTCCGGTGATGTGGGGCGGCATCGCGGCGCTGCTCAATTACGTGCCTTATTTCGGGCCGATCGCCGCGGCGGTGCTGCTCGCGGTTGGCGGGCTGATGACCTTCAGCGACATCTGGCTCGCGCTGCTGCCGCCCGCGATTATGATCGGCTGCCATCTGCTCGAGGCCAACGCCATCACCCCGCTGATCGTCGGCCACCGCTTGACCATCAACCCGGTGCTGATTCTCATCTCGATCAGCTTCTGGAGCTGGGTATGGGGCACCCCCGGCGCGGTGCTCGCGGTGCCGCTGCTGATTATCTTGCAGACCGTGGCGGGGGCGGCCGGCAAGCCCGATATCGCCGGCTTCCTGTTCGAACACGGCACGCTCACCCAGCAACGCCGCGCGCGTTTCGGCCGTGGCAGCAGCGGGGACGAAGCGGGCGGTTGACAGGGTATGGCGGCTCGCCTAGTTGCGCCGCCTCACGCTTTCCAAGCGGGTGTAGCTCAGTTGGTTAGAGCGCCGGCCTGTCACGCCGGAGGTCGCGGGTTCGAGCCCCGTCACTCGCGCCATTCTTTTCAGAAGTGGCTGCGACATCACCGCCAGTTGCCGGTTTCCATCCAGCTGAGGATGCGCCGCATCGGCAGCAGCCAGATCCACACGATCCCGGTGACCAGATAGAAGCCGAGCTGCGCGAGCACCGGCCAGCCGCCGACGATGCGCGACAGGCTCGTCACGCCAATCACCCAGATCGCGATCAACAGCAGGATCACCAGCATGCCGAAGGGTTTGCGCCAGCTCGGGGTCATAGCGTGATCCATTCCTGTTCGGTCGCGACGGCGTGGAGCGGGACATCCCAGCTTTCCGCCGGCAGCGCGTCGACGCGCTGCACCGACCAGGCGATACCGATTCGCCACGCCCGGGGAAAGGCGGCGAAGGCGCGGTCGTAATAGCCCGCGCCCTGGCCGAGCCGGTTGAGCCTGGCGTCGAACGCGACAAGTGGCGTCAGCACGATATCGGGTGCCAAAGCGGGCGCCTCATGATGCGGCTGGTGCAGCCCGAATGGCCCGGGAACCAGGTCGGCCTCGCTGTCCCACGCCAGAAAGCGCATCGGTGCCTCGCGCGTCGTGACATGCGGCAACGCGATGACGCAGCCGGCTTCCACCGCCGCGCGCGCCAGCGGCGAGGGGTCCGCCTCGCTGCCCATGGGAACATAGGAGGCGACCGTCAGTCCCGGTGATAAGCGAGCGAGGAATGCGGGTGAGGGCGTCAGATATTTACGACATCCGGAAGAAAAAGAAGGTGTTTCGACAGCGAGTTCCGCCACGAAAGCGTCACGCGCCGCCCGCATCCGCGCGCGTAGCGCCACCTTGTCCTCGGTCATCGTGACATCCGTGAAGAAGCGGTGGCGGGACCGCCATGGCCGTTTGCCGGGTTATCCTCTGACGCACGGTACGTCAGGTGGGGACCATATGCTTCAGACCAGGGTCCGGGCAGGGACAGCCCCCTTGGATGATGAATAGCCTCAGGGATAATAAAGGCTCGTACCGGGCAGTGCCCGCCACCGACCTATCTAGGGATTTCCGACGCTTTTCTCAAGGGTCGCGGCGAGCGCCTCGAGCTTCTCGGCAATGCGTGTCGCAATCGCGCTTTCCACCGCGCCGGCCGGACGCCGCTCCGCCTCGTCGAGCGAGTCAGCCAGCATCAACGCGACGAACAGCATGGCGCGCTCCCCGCCGACATTGCCCGCGGCGCGTTGCGCCGTCGCCCAGTGGGTGTCGAGCATGCCGCCGAGCCGACGCAGCTGGTCTTCTTCGCCGTCGCGGCAGGCGACGGTGTGGCGGCGATCGCCGATGGTCAGCGTGACGTCGGCCATCAGTCGTTCGATCCCTGGTCGATCAGCGTATCGAGCGCGGCGATCGCCTGCGACACGCGCGACCGCAGCGCCTCGTGTCGGCGCGACGCCGCGGCGTCGGCGCGCATTCTCGCCGTCACCGCCGCCTCGATCCGGGCGATAGCGTGATCGATCCGGTCGAGTGCTGAAGGACTATCGTCTGCCACGCCTCCGGATAGCATGGCTTTACTCGCGGGCAAGATCGATTTGGTCCGCTACGGTTGACGTGGGGCGCCACCCACCGCAAAGACCGCGCGCTTTACAGAATCGCCGACCTTCGTCGCGCCGCATCCATTTCGCGCGACCCTGTCGGCATCGCTACGTCGAGAGGGAGTGGCAATGACGGTCAAGGTTGCGATCAATGGTTTCGGGCGCATCGGTCGCCTGGTGGCGCGCGCGGTGCTCGAGCGCGGCGATACCGGTCTCGAACTGGTGGCGATCAACGACCTCGCCGATGCCAAGGCCAATGCCTGGCTGTTCAGCCGCGACAGTGTCCACGGCAAATATCCCGGCAAGGTCTCGGCCGAGGGCAATGACCTCGTCGTCGACGGCAAGCGCATCCGCGTCACCGCCGAGCGCGATCCGGCGAACCTGCCGCACAAGGAGCTCGGCATCGACATCGTGCTCGAATGCACCGGCTTCTTCACCGATCGCGAAAGCGCGCAGAAGCACATCGATGCCGGTGCGAAGAAGGTGCTGATCTCGGCACCGGCCAAGGGTGTCGACCTGACCGTCGTCTACGGCGTCAACCATGACAAGCTCGAGGCCGGTCATCACATCGTCTCGAACGCGTCATGCACGACCAACTGCCTGGCGCCGGTCGCCAAGGTCCTCAACGACAGCGTCGGTATCGAGCGCGGCCTGATGACCACGGTCCATGCCTATACCAACGACCAGAAGATCCTCGACCAGATCCATCCCGATCTGCGCCGCGCCCGCGCCGCCGGCATGTCGATGATCCCGACCACCACCGGCGCCGCCCGCGCCGTCGGTGAGGTGCTGCCCGAACTGAAGGGCAAGCTCGACGGTTCGGCGATCCGCGTGCCGACGCCCGATGTCAGCCTGATTGACCTGACCTTCACGCCGAAGCGTGACACGACCAAGGAAGAGATTAACGCGATCCTCAAGGCAGCGTCGGAAAGCGGCCCGCTGGTCGGCATCCTTGACTATACCGACGAGCCCCTCGTCTCGATCGACCTGATGCACACGCCGGCCAGCTCGACCGTCGACAGCCTCGAAACCGCGGTGCTCGACGGCAAGCTCGTCCGCGTCGTCAGCTGGTACGACAATGAATGGGGCTTCTCCAACCGCATGGTCGACACCGCCGGAGCAATGGCGGCATTCATCTGACCCTATGACCCCTGACAAAATTCCGTCGTGCCGGCGAAAGCTGGCATCTCCTCGTGAGGGAGCGGCCCCGGCGATCGTCGGGGCGACGGAGCGGGGTTGATGGGCAGACTGGCCGGCATCGCTCGCCACGCGCGCCCAAAGGCGCCGATGGAACTGCTCGACCGCGCCGAGGTCACGATCGACGCTGGTGTTGCCGGCGATTTTCGTGGCGCGGTGAAGCCCGGGGGCAGGGGCCGCCGCCAGATCACGTTGATGGAACGTCGCGACTGGGATGCTGCCATGGCTGATCTCGGTCGCGATATTCCATGGCAGGAACGACGCGCCAACCTGTTGGTAGATCAGGTGGATTTGCCGCAATCGCCCGGTGCGCAACTGCGCATCGGCAACGATGTGCTGATACGGGTGACCGGCGAGTGCGATCCCTGCAGCCGCATGGAAACCATCGCCCCGGGGCTCAAGGCGGCATTGACGCCTGACTGGCGCGGCGGTGTCACGGCCAAGGTAATCAATGGCGGCGAAATCGCCGTTGGTGATGAGATCAGGATCGAACAACCATGACGAAGTCCTTCAAGACGCTAGATGATATTGGCGATGTGCGCGGCAAGCGCATCCTCGTCCGCGAGGACCTCAACGTGCCGATGGCCGAGGGCGCGGTGACCGACGACACGCGCTTCCGCTCGACCTTGCTGACCGTCACCGAGCTTGCCGACAAGGGCGCGATCGTGCTGATCCTTGCCCATTTCGGCCGCCCCAAGGGACAGCGTAACCCGGAAATGTCGCTCGCCCTGGTCACCCGACCGTACAGCGAAGTGCTCGGCCGTTCGGTGCAGTTCATCGACGACTGTCAGGGCGACGATGCGGCCGCCGCGATCGCTATGCTCCGGCCGGGCGACGTCGCGATCCTTGAAAACACGCGTTTCCACGCCGGCGAGGAAAAGAATGATCCCGCGCTGGTCGCGGCCATGGCGAAGCTCGGCGACGCCTATGTCAACGACGCTTTCTCCGCCGCGCACCGCGCGCATGCCTCGACCGAGGGGCTTGCGCACGTGCTCCCGGCCTATGCCGGACGTGCGATGGAGGCTGAACTCGTCGCGCTCGACAAGGCGCTGGGCAATCCCGAGCATCCGGTCGCGGCGGTGGTCGGCGGTGCCAAGGTGTCGACCAAGCTCGACGTGCTCCAACACCTCGTCACCTTGGTCGATCACCTGATCATCGGCGGCGGCATGGCCAATACCTTCCTCGCCGCGCGCGGCGTCGATGTCGGCAAGTCGCTATGCGAGCATGACCTGACCGGCACGGCCGAAGCAATCTTCGACGCTGCCGAGCGCGCCAACTGCACCATCCATCTGCCCTATGACGTGGTCGTCGCGAAGGAATTCCGTGCCCATCCGCCAATCCGCACCGTCAATGTGCACGAGGTTGCGGCGGACGAGATGATCCTCGATGTCGGCCCGGCTGCGGTCGAAGCGCTGGCCGACGTGCTCAAGAACTGTCGCACCCTGGTGTGGAACGGCCCGCTCGGCGCGTTCGAGACACCGCCGTTCGACACCGCCACCGTTGCACTCGCCCGCACCGCTGCCGCGCTGACCCGCGATGGCTCGCTAGTCTCGGTGGCTGGCGGCGGTGATACGGTGGCTGCGCTCAACCAGGCTGGCGCCGCCGACGACTTCAGCTTCGTGTCGACCGCCGGGGGCGCGTTCCTCGAATGGATGGAGGGCAAGGAATTGCCCGGCGTGGCGGCGCTGACCGGCCGGTAAGGAGCGCCGACGGTCGCCGGACGACGGCACGCGCGCAAAAGCGGATCTGACCCGGTACCGTCGTGGAACCGCATCTTCCGCTGGGCGGTTCTCCCGCGCAACGCGCCGGGCATCGAAGGGCCGGTGCGCAGGAGAACGCGCCATGTCCCGGCCATCCGCCAAACAACCTTCCGCGTCGCAATCCGTACGCGTAGGCGTCCTGATCGGTAGCCTGCGCAAGGCGTCGTTCAGCCGCAAGATCGCCAACGCGCTGATCGCCCGCGCGCCGGACGGCATGACTTGCACGATCATCGAGATCGGCGCGCTCCCGCTGTACAATCAGGATTTGGACGATACGCCGCCCCAGCCTTGGGTCGACTTTCGCTCGGCGCTGGCGGAATGCGATGCGCTGCTGTTCGTGACGCCCGAATATAACCGCTCGATCCCGGGCTGTCTCAAGAACGCGACCGACATCGGGTCGCGCCCGGAAGGGCATAATCTGTTCGAGGGACTACCCGCCGCGATCGTCAGCGTGACGCCTTACGCATTGGGCGCCTTCGGCGCCAATCATGCGCTGCGCCAATCCTGTGTGTTTTTGAACCTGGCCGTGATGCAGCAGCCCGAGGCCTATATCGGCAAGGCCGCCGACAAGCTGAACGACGAGGGCGATGTCGGCGACCCGGACTCAGGAGCTTTCCTCACCACATTCATGACCGCCTTCGCCGGCTGGATCGATCGCGTGAGCGGCCCCGACCCGGCGACATTCGAGACCTTCCTGGCGGACCGCGAGCAAGCGTCGAACGCCTATATCAACGGCGATCCGGCGCCGTTGCTGGGCATGATGACCAACAACGACCCGGCCACCTTCTTTCCGCCAAGCGGAGAGCGGATCAGCGGCGCCCGGGCGGTAGCGCGGAGCGACGAGGAGGGGGCCAGAACCTTTCGCTCGGGCAGCAGCGGCCGCTTCGAGGTTCTTGCCTCGGGGGCGAGTGGCCGGCTGGCTTTCTGGAGCGGCATCCAGCACGCCGACGCGCATCTCGCGGGCGAGGACGGCACGGTGCCGATGAAGTTGCGCACCACCGAGATATTCCGCTTCGAGGGCGGCGGCTGGAAGCTTGCCCACCGCCACGCCGATTTCATCGACAAGGACTGAGGAGGGCCGCCGGCGTCGCTATTTCGCGGCCAGTCGCTTGTCGAGTGCGGCGGCGATCGTCGGATGATAGGTCGCTCGCGCGGTGACATAGATGCGCCGCGCGATCGGTAGCCCCCAGTCGCCCTGCGCCTTAAGCCCATTATAGAGTGGGAAGATCAGCAGTCCGCGGCCGACGCGATGAAGATAGCGATCGAGCGACGGGACGATCGGGTCATAATGGTTGGCGATCGCCAGCACGTACCAGGCCGACTGCACATAGGCGTTGGGTGATTCGGACAGACCATAAGCCCGATCGAGCTCCGCGAGCCGGGCGGCGCTTTGCCGGCGCGGCAGGCCGTTGAGGAAGCGCAGCCATTCCTGCGTGCTCCACCGCCGCGCGTCGATCGACGCCGCCGTGGCGCCGCCGTTGAATGCGGCCAGATCATTGTCGATCGCCGCCAGCGTGGCCGATTTCACATGCACGGCGTTGTCCGGCAGGCCCGGCGCATAGGCCCATTGATCGAGCTTCAGGTCGCGTTCCAGCGCAGCATCGCCTTTGATCAGATTGGCACGCAAGTCGGCGAGGAAGCCGCTCGTGGTCTGCGGCTGAAAGGCGTGGCGATCGAAATAGGAGCGCAGATAGCCGTCCCAGCGATCCCGCCCGACCCTCACTTCGATCGTCCTGAGGAAGGTGGCGCCCTTGTTGTAGTCCAGCTCGCCGAACGTTCCGCCGGGGTCTCCGTGCAGGCGCGTCGCCTTGGCGTTTGCCGCACCCGCCTCGGCCAGATCGCGTTGCAGATTGTCCCAGCTCAGATCGGCCAGCGTCGCCGCGCGTTCCCTGCCATAGACCGCCTCGTCGATGCGATTCTCGAAATAGGTCGTGAAGCCCTCGTTGAGCCAGACGTCTGACCAGGTCGCATTGGTCACGAGATTGCCCGACCAGCTATGCGCCAGTTCATGCGCGATGACGTCGACGTTCGATTTGTCGCCGGTCAGGATGGTTGGCGTGGCGAAGGTGAGGGTGGGGTTCTCCATCCCGCCGAACGGGAAGGAAGGCGGCAGCACGAGGATATCGTAGCGGCCCCAGCGATAGGGACCATAGAGCGCCGCCGCCGCCTTCACCATCTTCTCGGTATCGCTGAACTCCGCCGCCGCGCGCGCCAGCGTCACCGGCTCGGCATAGACGCCGGTGGTCGGGCCGAGCGCCTTGAAGCCGAGATCGCCGATCGCCAGCGCGATCAGATAGGGCGGCACCGGATGTGGCATGTCGAAGTGGAATCGCTTCATGCCGTGGCCAACCGGCACGCCGCGCGGCGTCGACCGCGTCGCGCTCATCACCGCCACCAGTCGTGCAGGTACCGTCAAGCGCGCCGACCAGCTCTGGCGGATGCCCGGGCTGTCCTGAGTGGGGATCCAGCTGCGATTGTTGGTCGGTTCGCCCTGGCTGAACAGAAAGGGCTGCTTCTTGCCCGCGGTGAGTGATGGCGGCAGCCATTGCAGCGCGCTCGCCCCCGGCGCCGACATATAATGGATCACGATGCGCCGCGCCGCGCCAATGCGCACCGTGAGCGGTGCACCCTTGTCGGGCTCGACCTTGCCGACCGACCAGCGCAGCGCGTGGCCGGCGCCGTCGGTCACCCGGTCGATGATCAACCCGTCATCGTCGAGCACGATCTCCGACACGCCGCGCGCCGCGAGCACATCGAGTGTCGCCGTCCCCGCCAGCCGCTGTCGCGCGAAATCCGCCGTCAGGTCGAGATCGACATGCGTGACGCGCGCCTTTTCTGGCTCGGCGTAACTCAACACGTCGCGTGCCTCCGGCCCGGTCAGGATCGGTGCGACACGCTGTGCCGAAACGGGCGCGGCGATCAGGGCGAGCAAGGGGAGGATGACGCGCATGGGGCCTCGCAGGGGGGAGTCCCAAGTGAAGCTAGCCCAACTTCACGCCCGTCGCACGCGACGAAATTCACCTGTTGACTAACGCATAACTGGGTGGTTATCGGATTGATCAATAGCCAGAGAGTTATGTATTCCGATGCCGGTCACCCATGAACTGCTCTTCAAGACGCTCGCCGACCCGACCCGGCGTGCCATTTTCGAGCGGCTGTGTCGTGACGGGGAACAGACAGTCGGCGCGCTGACGGCGCGGGCCGGCGTCTCGCAACCTGCCGTCTCGAAGCATCTCGGCGCGCTCAAACAGGCCGGGCTGGTGCACGACCGACATGAAGGTCGCCAGACGCATTACAGCGCGAAGCGTGGTGCCCTCGCGCCACTGACCGAGTGGACCAGCAAAATGGACGGTTTCTGGCAAAGCCGGTTCGACGATCTCGAAGACCTCCTCAAAAGGATGGACCAATGACCAGCGCCGCGACCGAAATTCGCTCCGTCATCGTCGAGCGCGAGATCGCTCACCCGCCGGAAAAGATCTGGCGCGCGCTCACCCAGCCGCATCTCATCGCCGAGTGGCTGATGAACAACGACTTTGCCCCCGTGGTGGGTCACAGCTTCAAATTTTCCGCCGATTGGGGTTCGGTCGATTGCCGGGTCGGGACGGTCGAGCCGAACCGCAGCCTGGCCTATAGCTGGGACGCCATGGGGCTTGAAAGCACCGTCACCTGGACGCTCGTCCCGTCGGGCTCGGGCACGCTTCTGCGCATGGAGCAGGCCGGTTTCCGACGCGATCAGGAACAGGCCTATCAAGGCGCGAAGATCGGCTGGCGGCACTTCTTCGCGAGTCTCGAACAGGTCGTCGCGCGGATCGACTGACGCCAACGAACATATCGACGGGAGAAGTTTGATGGACGCGAACCAATGGGTCCGGCAGATTCACCGCTGGTTGTCGATCGCCTTTACCGCGGGCGTCGTCACCTACATCATCGTCATGAGCACGGGACACGGTGAGCCCGCTCCCTGGATCGGCCTGCTGGCCTTGGTCCCGCTGATCCTGTTGCTGTGTAGCGGGCTGTACCTGTTCGCGCTGCCCTATGTCGGCACGCGTCGCAGCCGCGGCCGGGCGTGAACAAAGGAGGCATCATGAGCGACAATGAATCCACACCGTCCGACAAAATCGACCAGCGTATCCGTGAACTGGGCGACTGGCGCGGTGCGATGCTTGCCCGGTTGCGCGACCTGATCAAGCAGGCCGAGCCCGCCATCGTCGAGGAGTGGAAGTGGCGGGGGGTGCCCGTATGGTATCACAACGGCATGGTCGTCACCGGCGAGACCTACAAGAAAGTGGTCAAGATGACCTTCGCCAAGGGTGCCGCGCTCGACGATCCCAAGGGCTTGTTCAATTCCAGCCTCGACGGCAATGTCAGGCGCGCCATCGATTTCCATGAGGGCGAGGAGATCGATGGGGCGGCATTGAAAGCACTGATCCGCGCGGCAGTGGCGCTGAACGGGAAGGGCAAAGGCGGCTGATATCTAGGAGAGACGGGCGATGCCTTTGGGTAGAGGTCAATTGCAAAGTAATCTGCCGTTAAAAAGAAGCTTGCCTCACCCCGCCGTCGGCGACACCCCTGCCGGCACCGGCTCGTTCAGCAACGGCACGATCTCCCGATTGAGATCGTCGAGATCAAACGCTGCCGCCTTGGCATAGCGAACGTGGCCAGAGCGATCGATGACATAGTTGGTCGGGACGCCCTGGAGCACCGGATAATTGCCCTTGATCCGCTTGGCCGACGGAATTTTCATCACCGCGAACAGCTTCTTCAGCTGGTAGAGCGGCAGCGAATCTTCGGTCGCGATGGTGAAGACCCGCAGCCCATGACTCCTCTGGATTTCGTAATATTTGTCGAGCAGCGGCAACTCACGCTTGCACGGGCCGCACCATGTCGCCCAGAAATTGAGCACCACGACCTGGCCGCGCAGCTGGTCGAGCGTGATTTTCGTCCCGTCGATCATGGTCAGCTGAAAGTCCGGCGCAACGTCGCCGACCTTGGGCGGCGCAGCGGCGATCGTCAGCATTGCACAGGCGCCCAGCGCAAGCGTCCGCGCCCAGCGAGGCAACCGTCGCGACATAACTACCCCCTTGTTTTGCCGAAAGGATTGCTGGCGGCTTCCACGGCGTCAAGTGAGATCGCGACCATTTTGGACCGGTCTCGCGGCGACGCATTAGCGATCCAGTTCACGATACACCGCGAGGGCATGGTCGAAGGGGCGAATCCTGCTGGTAGCCGATCATCACCACCAACAAGCTGGCCACAGCTCACATAACGTACCCCCAATTGCATTCGCGCAGCTGGCGTTGCCCCGCGCGCGGGTCCCGGCTAACAGCCGCGCCAACGACCACACCCGCACAGCACAGGGGAAACCGATGACGCCGACCGTCAAAGCCATTCTCGACAAGTATGAATCCGACAGCCCCGCGGTGAAGGCGAATCTCGCCCGCATCCTGATGCAGGGCAAGCTCGGCGGCACCGGCAAGCTGATCATCCTGCCGGTCGACCAGGGCTTCGAGCATGGCCCGGCGCGCAGCTTCGCGATCAACCCGCCGGCTTATGACCCCCACTACCATTATCAGCTGGCGATCGATGCCGGCCTGTCGGCCTATGCCGCCCCGCTCGGCATGATCGAGGCCGGCGCCGAGACCTTTGCCGGCCAGATCCCGACCATCCTCAAGGTCAACAGCTCGAACAGCTGGGCAACCTCGATCGATCAGGGCGTCACCGCTGGCGTCGACGATGCGCTGCGCCTCGGCTGCGCCGCGATCGGCTTCACCATCTATCCCGGCTCGGACAACATCTTCGAGATGCTGGAGGAGTTCCGCGAACTGTCGGCAGAGGCCAAGTCGGTCGGCATCGCCTCGGTGCTGTGGTCCTATCCGCGTGGTGGCGACCTGTCCAAGGACGGCGAGCTGGCGCTCGACGTCGGCGCCTATGCCGCGCACATGGCGGCGCTGATGGGCGCGCATATCATCAAGACCAAGTTGCCGACGGCGCATATCGAGCAGAAGGACGCGGTGAAGGCCTATGAGGGCGGCGATTGGTCGACCCAGGCCAAGCGCGTCGCGCATGTCGTCCAGGCGAGCTTCGCCGGCCGGCGGATCAACGTCTTTTCGGGCGGTGCGGCCAAGGGCGCCGACGCGGTCTATCAGGATGCGCGCGACATTCGCGATGGCGGGGGCAACGGCTCGATCATCGGCCGCAACACCTTCCAGCGCCCGCGCGACGAGGCGCTGGCGATGCTCGATCGGCTGGTGCGCATCTACAAGGGCGAGGAGTAAGCGCGATGGCCGTCGCCCGGCGATCCTTCCTGGGCGGCGGCCTCGCGCTCGCCATGCTGGGCAAGGCTGCCGTGGCGGCGCCTGAAGCTTCGGCGATGTACGGCATGATCGGCAAGATGAAGGCGAAGCCTGGCCAGCGTGCCGCGCTTGCGGCGATCCTCGGCGAGGGCACGGGCACCATGCCGGGCTGCCGCAACTACATCGTCGCCGAGGACCTGGCCGACGCGGACGCGCTGTGGATCACCGAGATCTGGGACAGCAAGGCTGCCCACGACGCCTCGCTCGCGCTGCCGCAGGTCAAGGACGCCATCCGTCGCGGTCGCCCGCTGATCGCCGGCTTCGACCTCGCCGCCGAACTGCGGCCGCTGAGCGGGGCAGGGCGATGAGCGACCCGCGCTGGACCGACGTAGACGATTACATCGCCGGACACCTGCTCGGCGATGATCCGGTGCAGGGAGCGACCCTCGTCGCCAACGCCACCGGTGGCCTGCCGGCGATCGATGTCTCGGCCGCGCAGGGCAAGATGCTCCACTTGTTCGCCCGCATGACCGGAGCGCAGCGCATTCTCGAGGTCGGCACGCTCGGCGGTTACTCGACGATCTGGCTCGCCCGCGCGCTGCCCGACGGTGGCGAACTGGTCACGCTCGAACTCGAACCGCACCATGCCAATGTCGCCCGTGCCAACATTGCCCATGCCGGCTTCGCCGATCGCGTCGATGTCCGGACCGGCGCTGCGGTCGACACGCTCGACGCGATGATCGCCGCCAGCGAGGCACCGTTCGACCTGATATTCATCGATGCCGACAAACCCAGCAACGTTGCTTACCTCAACGCCGCGCTGGCCCTGTCGCGCCCCGGCACGACGATCATCGTCGACAATGTCGTGCGCGAGGGCGGTGTGCTCGATACCTCGGGCGAGGACGAGCGCATCGAAGGCGCGCGTCGCCTGTTCGAGGCGGTTGCCGCCGAACCCCGCCTGTCTGCGACCGCCGTCCAGACGGTGGGGGCGAAGAAGTGGGACGGCTTCCTTCTGGCGGTGGTGCAGTGATGATTGACGACGATCCCCTCGGCCCGCTCGACCCGGACTTCGCCGCCGCCTTCACTCGCGACCAGCGGCGGCCACCATGCCAGCTCTATCTCGTCTCGCCGCTCGACGTGGCCGGCGGCTTTCCCGACCGGCTGGCGCGCGCGCTCGATGCCGGCTCGGTGGCCGCTTTCCAGTTCCGCGTGAAGGACATCGACCAGCACGCCGCCGCCGCGCTGGCCGAGCCGCTGCAACGCATTTGCGCCGATCGCGAGGTCGCCTTCATCGTCAACGACAGCATCGCGCTGGCCAAGCGGCTCGGCGCCGATGGCGTCCATCTCGGCCAGGGCGACGGCGACCCGCGAGAGGCTCGCGCGATCCTGGGGCCCGAGGCGCAGATCGGCGTGACCTGTCACGACAGCCGCCACCTCGCGATGGAAGCGGGCGAGGCGGGGGCCGACTATGTCGCGTTCGGTAGTTTCTATCCAACGACGACCAAGGCGGTCAGTCACCATGCCGAGCCGGTGCTGCTCAGCTGGTGGTCGACCCTGTTCGAGCTGCCGTGCGTCGCGATCGGCGGCATCACCCCGGCCAACGCGCCGCCGCTGATCGCGGCCGGCGCCGACTTCCTCGCCGTGTCGCACGCGGTGTGGGGTGGTGACGAGGCCGCCACGGTCAAGGCGTTCGCCGCATTGCTGGGGTGAACGCCCGGCCAACGCCTTGCGATCAGAATCGCATACGGCCGGCCCGGATCTCGACCTTGGCGGTGAACAGCTTGCGCGCCTTCACACCCGAGTCGCGCATCAGCACCAGCACCTCGTCGCCGACCTGGATGATCTCATCGCTGGCCGGCCGTGTGATCGTCTCGATGTCGCGCCTGATCTGGACGATAAAGAACGCCCCCGCCGCCTGCCGTTCGGCCTGGCCAACCGACAGATTGGCCATTGCCGATCCGGCGTGGGTCGGCACCAGCTCGAGGTCGAGCCCCAACTCGCCCAGGTCACGCTGCACGCGCTCCATTTCGCTGCTCGACGACAGGCCGCTGCTCGACGGAAACAGGATCATGCGCGCGATACGCTCCGCGCCGATATGGGTCGGCAGCACGACCTTATGCGCACCGGCACGCAGCAGCTTGCGCTCGGTGGCGGGCGCTTCGCCGCGCGCAATAATCTCGAGCGACGGGTTGAGGTTGTGGGCGCTGAGCGTGATGAACACGTTGGCGGCATCGTCGGGCAAGACGGTGGCCAGGACGCGGGCGCGCTCGATGCCCGCGGCGTGCAACACCTCCTCCTCGGTCGCGTCGCCGGCGATGCAGAGATATCCCGCGGCCTCGGCCTCGGCGAGGCGGGCTTCGCCGCGATCGACGATCACGATCGGCACGCCGGCCTCCACCAGATCGCGCGCGAGGTTCACGCCGATCCGGCCGAAGCCGCAGATGATGACATGGCCCGACAATTTGTCGATGCGGCTCTGCATGCGGTTCGCTCCCAATATCTGCCTGAGTTGCATCGCGGTGAAGAACTGAACCAGGACGCCGGTCAGCAGGATCATGCCCGTGCAGCCAAACACCATCGTCGCAATGGTGACGGTATGGAGGTAGGGCGTATCGATCGGCCGGACCTCGCCATAACCGACCGTATAGATGGTGAGCAGCACCATGTAGCTCGCATCGGCGAAGCTCCAGCCCGCCGCCATATAGGCCAGCGTTGCGAGCAGCGCGACGATGAGCACGAGCGCGACGATCGTCCCGAGATTTCGGACAGGGGAGCCAAGGACGCTTTCGGCGTCGGCATATATTCTGCGCACGGGCCGGGAGTGTGGCGGAGCGACCGAGGGCTGTCCAGCGACTGCTTATCGACGACGTGATTCAATTTTTCGCGCTTGGCGCGGCGAGCGGGTCGGCGCAGAGTTCGCGGTGAGTTCAAGCGGAGACGACGGCATGCCCAAGGCGCGAACATTTCTCTGGATCGCCAGCGCGATCCTCGCTGGCACGGCGTTCCTCCACGCCATGTCCTGGGGGTTCGTGCGCACCCAGTTCACCGGCGACGCGAGCGAGATCGCACGCTTGCTATGGTTCAGCCTCGCGATCGACTGGATGATTGTCGCCGGGATGTGGCTCGCTGCCGGCTATGGCGGCGCGGCACTGCTCCGCCCGCTGGTGCTGGTCAGCGCGGTCATCCCGATCGCCGCGGCGGTCGCACAATTCCTGGTGCTGGGCGCCAGCTTTCCCGGCCTCTATTTGCTCGCGCTCGCCGGCGCGGTCGCGATCATCGGGGCGGTGCGGCTGGGCGACGAGGCGGTCGCGGTCCCGCCCGCCTGATCACCAGTGGCGCACGGGGCCACTGTCGACATGGACGAAGCCGTCGCGCGGGTAATAGCCGACTCCGCCGCCGCCGAGCGACAGCGCGGCGCCGCGCAGGCGATCAAGCGGCACGCCCGGGATCATGATGTCGGTCGCCTTGCCCAGCATGTGCTGGCTCTGGCTGGCGACGCCGCTATGGCTGCCGCCGGCGCTGCGTAGCATGGCGTTGGTGCGCGGCGTGCGATAGCCGGAGATCAGGTCGATCTTGCGGTTGCCCGGCACGCCGAGCCGCGCGCGCAGCTGCACCAGCAGCGCCAGAAGTCGCGGATCCATCGCCGTCGCCTCACCGGTGCGCCAGTCGCGTAGGCCGTGATTCAACTCGGCCAGACCGGCGGGCACGAAGCGGCCATTGCGCGCGAACACTGCATCGACACTGTCGTTGTTGTGCACGTTGCGAATGGCGAGGCGCAATTCGCCGGTCGCGGCGAAAGCGGGCAGGGGCAGGGCGCACAGGGCGGCGCCGAGCACCGCGCCTGCGACCACCTGTCGCCGGGTCGGGATCGCGGAAACAAGCGGCTGGTCCGTCGTTATGTTCATACGGTCAATCTAGGAATTTGAATTGTCGAGAAAAACACTGCGCCGCGCGGCCTGGCTCGTTCTTGCCCCGCTTTGTCTCGGTGCGACCGCACCAGGCGGAACAAAATCGCGATCGACGGTCGACCCGTCGGTGTTGCAGGTCCAGGTGATCCTCGACCATCTTGGCTTCGCGCCGGGCGTCCTCGACGGCAAAAAGGGCCAGTCGCTGGTCGCCGCGCTGAAGGGATTCCAGGAAGCGCGCGGCTTGCCCCGGACAGGGCTGATCGACCAGGCGACCTCGGCGGCGCTCGATCGCTATCGTGGCTGGCGCGCGGTGCGTACCTTGCGGCTCAGCGCTGATTCTCTCGCCGGGCCGTTCGTCAATCCGCTGCCGAAGAAGCCGGAAGATCAGGCGAAGCTTGCCGCGCTGGGCTATGCGTCGGTGATGGAGAAGCTCGCCGAAATGTTTCACACCACACCGGCGGTACTCCTCGCGCTGAACGGTCGAGGCACGCCGCTCGAACCGGGCGCGCCCGTGGTGTTTCCCAACGCGCTGCCGACCTCGCGCGGTTATGATGCGAAGCTGCCGGCGGACTGGCGCAAGACGCTGAACGATCTCAACGTCGATGCCGTGCAACCACAGGGCGCGAAGGTGGTGGTCGACAAGTCCGATCAGGTGCTGCGCGTGCTCGACGCCGACGACCATCTCGTCGCCCAATTCTCGGCGACGATGGGTAGCGAGCATGATCCGCTGCCGATCGGACGCTGGAAAATCCAGGGCTTCTCCTACAATCCGAAATTCCACTACAATCCCGATCTGTTCTGGGACGCCAAGACTGGCGCCAAGGCGGCGACGCTGCCGCCCGGGCCGAACGGCCCGGTGGGCGTGATCTGGATCGATCTGTCCAAGCCGCATTACGGCATCCACGGCACGCCCGAGCCGAGCACGATCGGCCGCGCCGAAAGCCATGGCTGCATCCGCCTGACCAACTGGGACGCCGCGCGGCTGTCGCTGATGATCAAGCCGGGCACGCCGGCTGTCTTCCAGGAATGATTTCGTGCGCCTCCTCCTGATCGGCCTCGGCGGACTGGTACTGGCGGTGTTGCTGTTGTGGATCGGCGCACTCACGCTGTTGCCCGACGCGCGGGTCGCGACGACGCGGGCGATCGCGGTCGACTCACCCGCCGCGCCCACCGGCGCGGCTGGAGGCGGCGATATTCTCGAAGTGCCGATCGCCGGCGTCGCGCGCACCGCGCTGGCCGACAGCTGGGGGGATCCGCGCGACAACGGCCTGCGTCCGCATCATGGCACCGACATCATGGCGCCGCAGATGACACCGGTGCTCGCCGCCGTGCCGGGCACGATCGAGAAGCTGTTTGCCAGCGCGGCAGGTGGGACGACAGTCTATCTCCGCACGGCGCAGCGCGACTGGACGCTCTATTATGCGCATCTCGCCGGCTACGCGCCGGGGGTGCATGAAGGGCAGGTGGTGCACACCGGCGACGTGCTGGGCTATGTCGGCGATACCGGCAATGCCGGGGCGGGCAATTACCATCTGCATTTCGGCATGATGCGCACCACGCCCGACCAGCATTGGTATCAGGGCGAGGACGTCGATCCCTGGCCCTACCTTGCCCGACGGCAGCCCCTTCGCTAAAGGCCCGCCTTCGCTCTTTCCAGCAGGTACAACATGAAGATCAACGCGGTCGAGATTCGTCCCGGCAACATCCTTGAATATGAAGGCGGCATCTGGCGCGCGGTGAAGATCCAGCACACCCAGCCCGGCAAGGGTGGCGCGTACATGCAGGTCGAGATGAAGAACCTCATCGACGGCCGCAAGAACAACATCCGTTTCCGCTCGGCGGAGTCGGTCGAGAAGGTGCGGCTCGACACCACCGACTTCCAGTTCCTGTTCGCCGATGGCGACCAGCTGACCTTCATGGACAAGCAGACCTATGAGCAGATGACGCTGCCGCGTGACCTGCTCGGCGACGCCGCCGCCTTTCTGCAGGACGGCATGGACGTGGTGATGGAGCTTTATGACGAGAAGCCGATCTCGGTGCAGCTGCCCGATACGATCGAGGCGCTGATCGTCGAGGCGGATGCGGTGGTCAAGGGCCAGACCGCTTCGTCTAGCTACAAGCCCGCGCTGCTCGAGAATGGCGTGCGCGTGATGGTCCCGCCGCATATCGGCGCGGGCACGCGCATCGTCGTCGATGTGTACGAACAGACTTATGTGAAGCGCGCGGACTGACAACAATTCCCTCTCCCCTTCAGGGGAGAGGGTCGGGGAGAGGGCAGTAGCGAACGACACCGTTTCCCACTGCCCCTCTCCCGCGCGTCTCCCCGCTTGCGCAGGGAGCGCTTGCCCTCTCCTCTGAAGGGGAGAGGGGGAAGGAAACAGAATGCCATCCCATTCCGGCCTGATGACGATCATCGATCGCGCCGCGCGCAAGGCGGGGCCGCGGTTGCGTCGCGACTTCAACGAGGTCCAGCAGCTGCAGGTCAGCCGCAAGGGCCCGGCCGACTTCGTCACCATGGCCGATCAGCGCGCTGAGCAGACCTTGTTCGAGGAACTGAGCAAGGGCCGCCCGGGCTGGGGCTTCCTGATGGAGGAGCGCGGCGAAATCCCCGGCGACCCCGGCAAACCGCGCTTCATCGTCGATCCGCTCGACGGCACGACCAATTTCCTCCACGGCATCCCGCACTTCGCCATCTCGATCGCGGTCGAGGAGACTTTGCCCAACGGCAAGCGCGAGATAACCTCGGCGATGGTCTATCAGCCGCTGACCGACGAAGCCTTCTGGGCCGAGAAGGGCCGCGGCGCCTGGGTGCAGGAACAGCGCCTGCGCGTCTCGGCGCGGCGCGACCTGTCCGATGCGCTGATCGCGACCGGCATCCCGTTCCTCGGGCACGGCGACTTCGCGCAGTGGAGCCGCATCTTCGGCGCGATCGCGCCCGAGGTTGCCGGCATCCGGCGCCTCGGTTCGGCGGCACTCGATCTGGCCTGGGTCGCAGCGGGGCGCTTCGACGGCTTCTGGGAATCCGACCTGCAGCCATGGGACGTCGCGGCGGGGCTGTTGCTGGTCCGGGAGGCCGGCGGCTTCGTCACCGATTTCCGCGGCGGCGACAAGATGATGGAACGCAGCGAGTTTCTCGCCGCCAATGATGGTTTGCAGTCGCGACTGCACAAGCTATTGGCCGGCGCGCTCAGGTGACGCCGTTGGTGGGCGGGTGGCCGCTTCCCCCACACGCGGCGCCGGCACGAATGATGCCGGCGCCGCATTTAGGCGAACGGATTATTTGGTGCGGCCGATATGCTTCTCGAACGCGGCCATGGTCGCGACCCAGAATTGCAGATTGTCCTCGAACAAGCCGTAGCTCATCCCGCCATCGTCGAGATCGACGTCCATCTCGACCCGCGACGAGCCCTTGTCGCTGAGATAGGCGCGGCCGAAACGATGTTCGGAGTTCCAGCCGTTGATCACACTGAGCGAGACGGTGTTGCTGGGATAGCCGGCAAAATACTGGATGGTGCGGCAATCGGTATGGTTGGTGCAGTTGTAGAAGAACACCGTGAAGCTCGATCCGCCCGAAGACGATGTGATCATCGGATCGCCGCCGGTGTCCTTGGTCAATTGCGCGGCATAGCCGGCGCGCTGCATTGCCGAGGCGATGCTCTGCGGATTCTGCGCGGTGATCTGCGCATGGGCGGTGGCGGGCACGACAGCCATGGCCAGTGCGGCGAGCATATAACGGATCATAACAGGGTCCCCCAGGTGATAGCGCTCCGAGCTTATCCGCCCTGTGAGCGTTGCCAAGCCAAAAAGCGGCTGTTTGCGATTCGCGACCGTCTTCGCGCTGTGCCCGAATCCGTGCCATCTTGCATTGGATATATTGTCGCCTTTTTGGGCCAGCGGCGTCGGAGTGCCGCGCTAATTGCGAGTCATTCTCACCGGCTGGACGCCTTGCCCGACTCCGTGCTTGCTCCTAAAGCCGCCGCATAACTTCGCAGTTGCGAGATGGCCTTGTTCGACCTGTCACAATATCTGCCGATCCTGCTGTTCCTCGGCGTCGCCCTGTTGCTGTCGGGCGCGTTCGTGGTGCTGCCGATCATCGCGGCGCGTTTTACTGGGGCACACAAGCCGACGCCGGAGAAACTGACCGAATATGAGTGCGGTTTCCCCGCCTTCGAGGACAGCCGCAGCCAGTTCGACGTGCGTTTCTATCTCGTCGCGATCCTGTTCATCGTGTTCGATCTGGAGGCGGCGTTTCTCTACCCCTGGGCGGTGACGGTGTTCAAACTCGGCTGGGTCGCCTGGATCGCGATGATGATCTTCATCGCCGAACTGGCGCTCGGCCTGATCTATGCGTGGAAGAAGGGAGCGCTCGAGTGGGAGTAGAACTCACAGCGGCCCCGGGCAGCGCGATCATTCCGCCCGACCAGACATTCTTCAGCGACCTGAACGGGGAACTGACCGACAAGGGTTTCCTCGTCACCTCGACCGAGGATCTGTTCCATTGGGCGCGCACCGGCAGCCTGTGGTGGATGACCTTCGGCCTCGCCTGCTGCGCGGTCGAGATGATCCACGTCAACATGCCGCGTTACGACCTGGAGCGCTTCGGCGCCGCGCCGCGCGCTTCCCCGCGCCAGTCCGACGTGATGATCGTCGCGGGTACCTTGTGCAACAAGATGGCCCCGGCGCTGCGCCGCGTCTACGACCAGATGTCGGAACCGAAATACGTCATCTCGATGGGCAGCTGCGCCAATGGCGGCGGCTATTATCATTACAGCTACAGTGTCGTGCGCGGCTGCGACCGGATCGTACCGGTCGACATCTATGTGCCGGGCTGTCCGCCAACCGCCGAGGCGTTGCTCTACGGCATCATGCAGCTGCAGCGTAAAATCCGCCGCGTGGGGACTATTGAAAGATGAGGGGCTCACGGTGAGGGCGCCTGCACCGGCTTATGCCGCGAATGACGGCGTGATCGACGCGGCGACCGCAGCGCTCGGTGGCAATCTGCTGTCGGGAATTGAGGCAGTCAGCGAGGTCGCGCTGCATGTCGACCGCGAGAGCCTGATCGCGACGATGACCCGGCTACGTGACACGCCCGGCCTCGAATATCAGCAGCTGATGGAGATCGCCGGGGTCGATTACCCCGACCGGGCGGACCGCTTCGAAGTGGTCTATTGCCTGCTCAGCCTGACGCGCAACCACCGCATCCGCGTCCATGTGCAGACCGACGAGGTCAAGCCGGTGCCATCGGTGACGGGCATCTGGCCGGTCGCGGGCTGGCTCGAGCGCGAGGTGTACGACATGTACGGGGTGCTGTTCGACGGCAATCCCGACCTGCGCCGCATCCTGACCGATTACGGCTTCCGTGGGCATCCGCAGCGCAAGGACTTTCCGCTGACCGGCTATGTCGAGCTGCGTTATTCCGAAGAGCAGAAGCGCGTGGTCTATGAGCCCGTGCAACTGGCGCAGGATTTCCGCACCTTCGACTTCATGAGCCCGTGGGAAGGCGCTGCCTATATCCTGCCGGGCGACGAGAAGGGCATGCTGCCCGAGGCCAAGGGCGCGCCGACGCCGCTCAAGGCGGATGAGATTGTGAAGGCCGATGCGGCGAAGGCTGCTGCGGCCGCGCCGCCTGCGACGCCCAAGGCGACCGAGAGCGCGGCGCAGACGGGGGCTGGCAAGGCCAACCCTGACGCGAAACCGACGCCGGCCGATCCCGCTGTGGTGAAGAAGGCGGCCAAGCCGCGCGCGCCGCGCAAGCCGAAGGGTGCCGCATGATGGGCGCACCTGCGATCATCAATGTCGACGCGAAGCTCGGCGAGTTCACCGATCACTGGAACCCGCGCGTCGTCGGCAATTACAATGGCAATGAGCTGCGGCTGGCCAAGCTGCAGGGCGATTTCACCTGGCACAGCCATGAAGAGACCGACGAGCTGTTCTTCGTCGTCAAGGGCGAGATCGGCATCGAATTTCGCGATGGCGTGCGTCGCCTCGGCGAAGGCGAGATGATCGTCGTGCCGCGTGGCACCGAGCACCGCCCGTTCGCGGAAGAAGAGGCGCATGTGCTGCTGATCGACCGCGAGGGCGAGCCCAACACCGGCGTCAACCCGTCGCACATGACCCGCGCAAAGCTGGAAACGCTGTGATGGTTGGGATGTTCGCTCTTCTTTCCTTCCCCGGCGAAGGCCGGGGCCCAGTTGCGAAGGTTTCCGTGATCGTACGCTGCGCCAACCAATTTGCGTCTCCCAACTGGGCCCCGGCCTTCGCCGGGGAAGGCGTTGTGGTTGTAGCAACGGGAGGCGCACATGGCTGATACGCTCGACAAGATCGAGGGCCGCACCGACGCCGCCGACCCGACGGTGGGCGATGTCGCGATCCAGAATTACACGATCAATTTCGGCCCGCAGCATCCCGCGGCGCACGGCGTGCTGCGGCTCGTCATGGAGCTCGACGGCGAGATCGTCGAGCGGGTCGATCCGCATATCGGGCTGCTCCACCGCGGCACCGAGAAGCTGATCGAGTACAAGACCTACACCCAGGCTTTGCCCTATTTCGACCGGCTCGATTACTGCTCGCCGCTGTGCATGGAGCATTCGTACGTGCTCGCGGTCGAGAAGCTGCTCGACCTCGAAGTGCCGCTGCGCGCGCAATATCTCCGCGTGTTCTTCGCCGAACTGACGCGCATTTCGAACCACATGCTCAACCTCGGCAGCCACGTGATGGACGTCGGCGCGATGACGCCGAACCTGTGGCTGTTCGAGATCCGCGAGGATTGCCTCAACTTCTTCGAGCGCGTGTCCGGCGCGCGCATGCACAGCGCCTATTTCCGGCCCGGGGGCGTGCATCAGGATGCGCCGCTCAAG
>Ga0207703_10000284_pt1 | contig 56248 bp, 48 predicted proteins | sample KBSSwiS12_FD_184304 | JGI IMG/M metagenome (GOLD analysis project Ga0207703, IMG submission 184304) | Switchgrass rhizosphere microbial communities from Kellogg Biological Station, Michigan, USA - KBS Switchgrass S1-2 (SPAdes) (version 2) | ecosystem: Host-associated > Plants > Roots >... | reverse complement strand
CAGGCGATGGTGGCGTCACATTTGCGGGATCGTTCACTGGTCGAGCTTGTGCCTGGCCGGCTGCTCTCAGTGCCACTTTTTTGGCAGCACACGCGGCTGCAAATGCCGATGTTGGCACGGCTGACGAAGGCGGTCGTTGCGGCCTCACGAGCGGCACTGAAGTGATAGTGCCGTTGCGATTCGAGCGCGCCGCATGTTGTCGCCGCGCGTGCGCACTGAAGTAACCGGCCGATGGCGGTTCGAAAAGCCGGTCCACATCCCACTCTTCACGAGCGGTAGCACGCTACCTCATACTCCCACAATGGCGAACCGAACCGGCAGTGCTGACCTTCCGCTTCACAGTGGATTTGTACCGCCATGGCTCGTCACGAGAATGGCGTCTCTCGGGCGCGTCATCGTAGAAGCGATCGTTCACCACTATGGCCGCGACGAGTTGCTTCGTCGCTTGGCACATCCCTTTTGGTTTCAATCATTTGGCGCGGTGATGGGAATGGATTGGCATTCGTCGGGAATCACGACGAGTGTCATTGGCGCGCTCAAGCGCGGACTCTCACCTATTCAAAGCGAGCTTGGTTTGTACGTATGTGGCGGACGCGGCAAACACTCGCGCCGGACACCGGATGAGCTCATACAGGTCGGCGAGCGAACAGGACTGGATGCCGTGCCGCTCGTGCACGCCAGTCGGCTCGTCGCGAAGGTTGACAGTGCTGCCGTTCAAGACGGATTCGACTTGTATCTGCACTCTTTCATTGTCACAGACGATGGGAAGTGGTGCGTGGTGCAACAAGGGATGAGCGATGCTCGTCGGGAAGCACGCAGGTATCACTGGCTGTCAGAAGAACTGCAGAGCTTCCTCGATTCGCCGCACGCAGCCATTGAAGGGAAAAACAAAGGAGTCATTGTTAATTTGGCGGACGTGCGGGCTGCGCGTAATCGTGCGGCTGGGCTCGAGCTGCTCCGGGGTGGGCCCGATCTGCCGATTGCAATCTTGAAGCGCCTGCGCGATAGCGCCGATGACCGAAAAGCCGACCCAACGCGCCCGCCCAGCCCTTATCCGCAGAACCACAGCAAGCTCGGCCAAAGCAAACTCAGCCAAGCCAACACCGCTCTCAGCCTCTTCCCCGAGCTCGACACCCCGCCACTTCCAGTGGCAGCGAAGGACGCCCCACCCCTGCCCCACCTTCACATGCCAGCCCACCACGACGTACGTGCGTCGGATGTAGTGCTGCGAAGACTACACGGCGTGCTCGCTGCCGCGGCTGACAGAGGGCCAAAGGACTTTACCGAGCTGCTGCTGACACCCGGCGTCGGTGCACGTACGGTGGCGTCACTGGCGCTCGTGGCCGAAGTGGTTCATGGCACGCCATCGCGATTCTCGGATCCAGCGCGCTTCTCGATGGCGCATGGTGGAAAGGACGGACATCCGTTCCCGGTGCCGCTGCGTGTCTACGATGAAACCATCCGAGTGCTGAAAAGCGCGGTGGATCGAGCGAACCTAGGGAATGCAGATCGCTTGCACGCGATCCAACGCCTCGACAACGAATCCCGCGCGTTAGAGAGAGCCGCGTCGGGCCCAACGCTCAATGAGTTCGTTCAGACCGAGCGCGAGAAGTCTACAGATTACGATGGTCGGACGGTGTAACAACCGGTCAAAGCTTCCGCGGACTGACGAGGACGCCATCCTCGTCACAATAAATCCAACTCCCCGGCGCAAACTCGACTCCACCAAAGCTCACCGGCACATCGACCTGCCCCAACCCGTCCTTCTTGCTCTTCCAGGGATTGGACCCCAACGCCTTGATACCCATATCGAGGTCAGCCAAGGCCACCGAGTCGCGAATGACACCCCAGATCACGAGCCCGGCCCAGCCGTTCTTCTGCGCCATGCCCGCTATCAGATCGCCGACCAACGCGGAGCTCAGGGACCCCGCGCCGTCCACCACCAGCACGGCGCCATTGCCAGGACTGCTCACTGTCTGCTTGATCAAGGCATTGTCGTTAGCACACTTGATGGTCCGAATTGGCCCATGAAACCGCGAGCGCTTGCCGTACTGGCGAAATTGCACTTCGCAGCTCCGTACAACATCGGCATGGGCATCGACGAGATCGGCCGTCACAAAGTTCATCTGTTTTTCTCACCCTTGTTCAAGAGTCACTGGGGGGGCCGACGATGTTACGAGCGCACGTCAGCTGCCCATCACCTTCCGGAGATTCTCTTCAGCATCGCGTCCGTAGCGTTTCGCCAAACGCTTCACCAGATCAACATCGAGGGATGCGCCCGCAACTGACACAGTATCGGCAGCGTCGGCCAGGTCCTTTGGGCCGCCCGCGAAGACCTTCATTGCGACAAAATCCTCTTGGCCTATAACCCGCAGCGACATTCCTTGAAATGGAACAGTGATCGCGCGAGAGAATGCATCCATCTCCAATCCGCGTAGTCCGATCAACAGGTCTACTCTGTTTCTGAAGCTGTCGGTTAACTGCAGCAGCGCCGAAATCGGATCTTCGAGGTCTCCGACACGCAGTTCAGTCTCAAAGCCTTCGTCGACAAACATCTTCTCCAGGTCGGGCGCCCGTTTCGAAGCCAATGAAAGCACCGCGTCGGCATCAACGCTGGCACGCACAACTCCATGGATCGAGGCAGCCATTGCGCCGATTACGGCGTAATCGATCTGTTCGCGCGTCAGAACGTCAACAGCGTCGAGAAGAAGCAATGCGGATTGGCCCCTGCCCGTCGTTCTCACGCCGACGCCTTCACCCTGGACGATCTGATTTTCACGCCACTGGCGTGCAGCTCCATCACGAGCTGGCAGTGGGCGAGAAATGCTTCGAGCCGCTGCTCCGGCGTCATTCGCTTGGCATCAGCAATTAGTGCCGATCGAGCCTCTTTCGCGATCTTCGATTCCATAGCCTCAAGTGTAACAAGCCCGCGCGCGGCCGAGGATCACACCATGGAGGAATACTCCCGACGTATCACAACTGATTGATTTTAAAGCCAATAACGCCAGTAAACCCGGCACCTTGTGATACTTTCACCCGCGCTCGATATATATCCACATGACCCTGGAACAGGCAATCGCCGGCACGGGAGCCGAGGAGCTGGAATGGGATGCGGTGTATGCCGACCATGCGCCGCGCGTCTACAACTACTTCCGGTTTCGCCTGGGCCGCGAGGCGGACGTCGAGGACCTGACCGCACGCACATTTGAAAGAGCGTGGCGATCGCGCGCTCAGTACCGCCGCGACCTGGTCGGCTTCTCCACCTGGCTCTTCAAAATTGCGCAGAACGTTCGAATCGACTTCTTGAAGTCGCAGCGCGGGCAGCACCTGCCAATAAACGCCGCCATCAACAACCGGCTCATCGCTCAACTCACCGGGTTGAGTGAGTCGAATGTCGGAACCATTCTGCATCGCGTCGTACAGACGTTGCGAAGTCGACGGTAACCGTGTGGAGTGATATCGACAGTTCGCTGTAAAGGGAGCCGATCGAGTTCTACGGTCCCACATTCCTGAATTTGAGCGAGCTCACGGCGGGCCCTGGCTGCTCTGATCATCGCGAGCGTCTCAACCGCCGCCGATGAACCTGACAACGGCACGCCCACAGCACAAATCATCGCGGCCGTTGCCCACAAAACCAACCGCAAGTTCCTGATGGATCCGCGGGTGGAGGCCAAAGTTCAACAAATTGAGGCAATCGTGAAAGCCCTCGACGTGGGTACTCCGTACGAGCCGGAGAAGTGCGAAAGCCCGTCCAAACGCAACGATTCTTAACGCCTCCCAGCACCCCCAAGCGCTGGCGACAGGCGCCGGCAGCGGATACGCTAGCCGGCTATGACTACCGCAGACTCGCGGCCGCTGGCCGCCGCAACTGACACCACCCAGGTCCGCAATTCACCCCAGCGAGTCCTGTTCGCCAGCCTCATTGGCACTACGATCGAGTTCTTCGACTTCTATATCTACGCCACGGCGGCGGTGCTCGTTTTCCCCAAGCTGTTTTTTCCGGCCGGCGATCCCAGCGCCGCCACACTTCAGTCATTTGCCACCTTCGCACTGGCCTTCTTCGCGCGGCCCATAGGCTCAGCGATCTTCGGCCACTTCGGCGATCGCATAGGCCGCAAAGCCACGCTCGTCGCTGCACTTCTGACGATGGGTCTTTCAACAGTCTGCATCGGACTCCTACCCACCTACGCACAAATTGGCGTGTTCGCTCCTTTGCTGCTCTCGCTCATGAGACTGGGGCAAGGCCTGGGACTGGGAGGCGAATGGGGCGGCGCGGTGTTGCTTGCCACGGAAAACGCGCCTCCTGGTAAACGAGCGCTGTATGGAATGTTTCCGCAGCTCGGTGCGCCAATCGGGTTCATCTGCTCATCCGGTACCTTCCTCTGGCTAACGACAGGTCTCAGTGATGATCAACTCCTGAGCTGGGGTTGGCGCGTCCCCTTTCTCGCCAGTGCCCTGTTGGTGTTCGTCGGCTTGTACGTCCGATTAAAACTAACCGAAACACCTGCGTTCAAACAGGCGATGGAGAACCACGAGCGAGTCAAGGTGCCGATGCTCGCGATTATCAGCAAACACCCGGGTACTCTGATCCTCGGCATGTTTGGCGCGACAGCAACCTTTGTCGTCTTCTATCTGATGACGGTGTTTGCCCTGAGCTGGGGCACCTCCAAGCTCGGCTATCCCCGTCCGCAGTTTCTGATCATGCAGATGATCGGCGTTCTGTTCTTTGCTGCAACCATCCCGCTGTCGGCGTGGATTGCAGACCGTAAAGGACGCTTTAATACCCTGATCGGTGCAACAGTACTCATCATCGTCTTCGGACTGTCTCTCGCGCCCCTGCTGGGTTCGGGGACGCAAACAGGCGCCCTGGCGTTTCTCTGTATCGGTCTCGCGCTCATGGGCCTCACGTATGGTCCCCTTGGAACGGCGTTAGCTGAATTATTCCCCACAGCAATCCGCTACACAGGCGCCTCGCTGACGTTCAACCTGGCTGGGATCGTGGGCGCCTCCCTGACACCATACATAGCCACCTACCTGGGGAACACCTACGGCCTACCCTACGTTGGCTACTATCTCTCAGGCGCAGGTATAGTCACCCTCATCGCACTCATCGCCATCAGGTCCCGCAATGCGCTGGAAAACGAACGGCATACGCGTCGTGAGACACGATGAGCTGGACGCCAGGACGGCCCAGACTCTCGGCATGCAACGCAAGGCTGCGGTAACAACCGAACGTACGGGCGCAACCAAGCTCTGGGCCGGCACGGTCACCATCGAACCGAAGGCCAAAACCGGCGCTCATCATCACGGCGACCTGGAAAGCATCATCTATGTGGTGAATGGAGTCGCGCGCCTGCGCTGGGGCGACCGGTTGGAGTTCCTCGCCGAGGCTGGCCAGGGAGATTTTATCTACGTCCCACCGTACGTGCCGCATCAGGAAATCAACGCCAGCGATGACCTGCAACTCCATTGCGTTCTGACACGAAGTGGCCAACAGGGGTTGGTGGTCAACCTGGACATCGAGCCCGTCGAAGTCCCCGAGCTCGTCCGTTGGGTCGACGACCTCCACAAGTGAGACCTCGAGACCCGGCCTCGAGGCCCGGCTCCTAACGGATATCCAGGATCTTGTGCGTCTGCAGGCTCAACCACCACTGCGGATGAGCCAGGCAATACTCCAGCGCCTGCTGGGTGTTGCGAGCCTTATCAACGCTATCCATCGGCTGCAGAAAGAAGTGATCAAACTCCAGCTGCTCAAAACGCGCAGGTTCAGCCCCGACCTGCGGAAACACCAGCTTCAGCTCGTTGCCCTTCAATACCCGCAACTCACTGCCCGCCTTCGGGCTCACAGTCAGCCACAACTTGCCAGGAGGCGGATCCACTGTGCCGTTGGTCTCGACAGCAACAGTCCAACCCGCGTCATTGAACAGGCTCACCAACGGCGCATCGAGCTGCAACAACGGCTCGCCACCGGTACAGACAACAAACGGCTGGCCGCCACCAGAGCGGGGCCAGTAACCGACCACCGCGGCAAACAAATCAGCCGCCGTACGAAACTTCACGCCCCCCACGAAATCAGTATCACACCATCGCGAGCAGCCGCCGGGCCCTTTGTCACGATCACGCTCCAACCCAGTCCACAGGTTGCAACCCGAGAAGCGCAGAAACACGGCCGGGCGGCCCGCATGGGCGCCCTCGCCCTGCAAGGTGTAAAAGATCTCTTTGACGGCGTAGGTCATCGCAACGGCCCGGACAATATTCGGGCAGCCAGCGGATCCGGCTTCCCGAGCTCTGCAAATCCCTTCGCACGCAAAGTGCACGAATCACACAACCCGCACGGTACCCCGTTGGAGTCAGGGTCATAGCAACTACTGGTCAGTCCGTAGTCGACCCCCAGCGCCAGCCCGCGTGCAATGATCTGCCCCTTGCTGAGCTCAATCAGTGGTGTATGAATTTTCAACCGCTGACTTCCCTCCACCCCGGCCTTGGTGGCCAGGTTGGCCATGCGCTCATACGCCGCGATGAACTCCGGGCGACAATCCGGGTAGCCGCTGTAATCGAGCGCATTGACCCCGATAAAAATGTCCTGGGCGCCGAGCGTCTCGGCCCACCCGAGCGCAAACGACAGGAAGATGGTGTTGCGCGCCGGCACATAGGTGATGGGAATGCCCTTGGACATCGCCGCTTCGGAGCGGCCCTTGGGCACATCGATATCCGCGGTCAGTGCCGACCCGCCGAATTGCCGCAGATCGATATCCACGATGACATGCTTTCGCACGCCCATCGCGGAAGCAATCCGCTTGGCGAACTCCAGCTCCACGACATGCCGCTGCCCGTAGCGGAAGGACATGGCGTAAGGCTCGAAACCCTCGGATTGAGCAATCGCAAGGGTAGTGGTCGAGTCCAGTCCCCCACTGAGGAGGACCACGGCGCGTTTCGAAGGAGGGGGCTGGTTCACAGCCCCAAACTCTACTTAAGCGCTTCGTTCAGCACAAACGCCAGCCGCACGCCGGCCTTGCTCAACTGGTCTGCCACGACGCCCCTGGCGTTCGTCACATAGGAAGCCGGGAGCGTATACAGCCCCTTCGAGTCGGGCGCCGGCAGCGGGCCGTACGTGTTCACCTTGGAGATCGCATAGGTCTCGATCGCCCAGTCGTTGGCCGTACCCTTGGTCCACTGCGTCCGCTTGGCGACCGTAATTTTCCTGATGAGCTTGTTCGCGATCGTCGTCTCGGTCCGGCCCTGGACCGCCACAAACTGCGTATCCCAGAAGCCGTGCAACTCGCCCGAGCTCTTGCCGGCACTCTTGGGAAGCGCCGGCACAGCCTTCACCTTCTTATTGTTGCCGCCACGGTCGTTGTCGTCGCTGGAGTGCAACGGTTGGTGCAGGTCGCCAACGAAGTGCAGGATAAATTGCAGCGCGTACAGCCGCTCCTGCGCACTGGTCGCGGGATCGCGCAGCTCCGCCGCAAACTCGTTGATCTTGTCCACCACGCAATCGTTCGGCGGTCCATCGAACGCAGTCGCACCATTCAAGGGCGGCTGACCGAAGCAAGCCGACTTCAAGTCAGGGGGAGCTGCGATTTCCAGATCGACGAAGTGCCAGTTGTGGGTCTGGTTGTAGTTGGCCGTATTCTTCGCACGGTAATGGTCGGCCCAGGTGGCCTCCGTATCGACGTTCTCATTGCTCGTCAGCCCGGTCGTGTCACCCGCCAGAATCGTGTTGACCTTGGTCGCAACCGCCGGGTCCAGATAATGTTTGGCAATGAGCCCGACGATTTCGTGACCTTCATCACCCCACGCATGCGCCGGTGTTGTAATGCTGCAGAGTGTTACCATCGTGCCCAGCGCAACGGTCGCGGTAGCCAACTTGTTTCGCATCTTCTCCTCCCAAAACAGTTCCCGGGCGAACGGCCTGGATACGCTGCGTGCGTCGGCCATCGCCCTCGTCTTCATGAATCATTACATGGCGTTCGTCAGCGACGAGCCGACCTTCGGATGGGGCAGCGTTGTAGGCTGGACCGGCGTCGACCTGTTCTTCGTGCTCAGCGGTTACCTGATCGCGAATCAGCTTTTCTCCGGGCTCGCGCGTGGCGAAACGCTCTCGCCAGGCCAGTTCTATGCCCGCCGTGCATTTCGCACTCTGCCCGCCTATTGGGTGGTACTCGCCCTGTATTTTCTGTTCCCTGCGTTCATGGGAGGGCGCACTCCGCCGCCCCTGTGGCGCTTCCTGACTTTCACTCAAAACCTGGGGCTCGAGCCCGGCACCGCTTTTTCGCACGCATGGAGTCTCTGTATCGAGGAGCAGTTCTATCTCATCCTGCCCCTGGTTCTGTTTGCCGGCGCGCGCACCGCTTCGAACCGTAGCCAGGGATGGACACTGATATCCGCGCTATTGCTCGTCGGTGTCGTATCCCGGACGATCCTGTGGTTCGACTACGGGCTGCACCCACACGGCTTCTACTCCCACATTTATTACTCAACTTTGTGTCGATTCGATGAATTTCTGCCCGGCATCGCGGTCGCCATGTTGAAGAACTTTCACCAGCCGCTCTGGCAGCGCATCACGCAATACGGACAACGCTGGCTGTTGATCGGCGCGGTCGCGGTCGCAACGATGCTCTACTGCGTTGATCAGTATTACGAGATTGAGGGACACGGTTACGGCTTCTTCATGACCGCCGCGGGCTATTCGCTGAATGCGATGGCATTTGCGCTTCTGGTGATTGCTGCGCTGAGCCCCAACTCCTGGCTGGCCCGCATCCGCATTCCAGGCGCCTATCACATCGCGCTCTGGTCTTATTCGACCTACCTGTCACACAAGGCGGTACAGATTGTCCTGGCGCGGAATCTGAAACCGCTGCATCTGCCATCGGCTGCAATGGCCAGCATCATTCTGGTAGTGGCGCTCATCGTAGGCGCCCTGCTCTACTACCTCATTGAGTCGCCGTTCATGACCCTGCGCGATCGCTGGATCCCCAGTAACTTCGTCCACCGTGGCACGAGCCGCGAGGTCGAAGTTTCTACTTCATAGTGACGCTGAACCCACCCAGGACATTGAATCCCGGACCCGGCTCGAAGTAGCGGCTGTTGCCGTCATCCACGATGACGGACCCGACATACCGGCGGTTCAGGAGGTTGTTGAGGCGCAGGAAGGCGTTGACCTTGAACTGGCGCAACTCAACACCATAGCCACCATCCAACCCGGCGACGGCATATGCGGGCGCATATACGCTGTTGGCGTCATTAACCGCAACATTGGAAACGTACTGAGCATTGGCGCTGGCGTGCCACCCCGGATCGGCGCCCCAACGAAGCTGGGCGTAGATATTGTTTTTAGGCACACCGGGCAAACGATTGCCGGCGGCAACCAGTACGGTAGGAGTCGCACAAGGCGCGGCAACGCAAGTCAGATAGGCGTCACTATAGTGAGCGTCGACATACGTGTACGCCAATTGGAATTGCCATCCCGGGGCAAGACGATAGTTCAAGGAATACTCAGCGCCCTGCCGCCGCGTCCGCCCACTGTTCTGGTACGTCGAGCGACCGCCGATATTGGTATCGACCACGATTTCCTGGCGCGTGAGCGCCTGGAACACCGCAAACGACGCGGTGATATCCGGATCAATGTCGATCTTGACGCCGAGCTCGGTGTTGTTACTGCGCGCAGGCCGCAAGTCGAAGTTCAGCCCTGACGTGCCGTCCGGCCGATAAGCCAACTCTGATCCCAGCGGGGTTTGAAATCCCTGGCCGAATGAAGCGTACAAGCGGACCCAATCGGCTGCCTTGAAGATGAGGCCCGCCACCGGCGACGTGGCGCCGTAGGAAATACCACCGCTATCGTCGCCGTTCTTGGCAGTGATGTAGTGATCGTTCGAGGTGAACTTCACATCGCTGCGACGCACACCCAGCATGACAGACCACGAGCTCGCGAAATCCCACGTCCCCTGGGCGTACTCATCGATATTGTGAACGATGTTGTTTTCGTTGCGCCGGATGAGGCCTTGCACGCCGAGCTGGGGCCCCACGAAGTTGTTGTAACCGCGGCGCAGCTCATTCTGATTGTCGTAGCTGGCGCCAACGACCCAGTTCATCGGGCGGTCGAACAGATCGCCCTTCCAGGACCAGCGGGCATCCGCACCGCCGTACTGGCGGTTCAGTCCCACGACGCCGCCAGCGCTGCCCGGCGCCGCCTGGGTCGCGGACGGAATGGACAGGAACTGCTGAACGATACGATGGCCGCCATACCCCAACAGCCGCACGGACTGCTGCTCATTGATGGTCAGGTCATAGATCAACCCGACCTGCTGCTGTTGCAGACTCTTGCGAGTGTTGAATCGGGTTGCCGCCGGGTCGGTCGACTCCGGATCGGCGGCGAATTCCTGAGGCGTCAGACCCAACGGGTCCTGCGCGTTCGGCCGTGCAACGACGTTCGCAATGAGAGCCAGCTTGTTCGACTCATTGAATGAGTAGTTCACCTTGCCGTTGAACGAGTCATTCTTCGCGGCGCTGTGATCGCGGAAGCCATCCACCTGGAAATGCGAGTAGTCCAGGTTGTAACCCAGCGCTCCCGCGGAGCCCTGGGCATTCAGGCTGGTGCGCAGATTGTGGAAGCTGCCATAGGCCACGGCGCTACGCAGTTGCAAAGGGCCATGGCCGGTGGCCGTGAAAAGTTGGATGACGCCGCCCGAGGAATTCCCGTAAAGCGCAGAGAACGGTCCCCGCAGGATCTCGACGCGGGACGCAGAATCCAGGTTGAACTGCGAGACCTGCCCCTGTCCGTCGGGACCTGTGGCCGGAATGCCATCCTGGTAGACCCGCACGCCCCGAATACCGAAGGCCGAGTTCGCGCCGATTCCGCGGATGGATACCTGCTGGTCCTGCGCGTAGTTGTTCCTGTTTCGAGCCAGAAGGCCCGGGACGCTGGCAACATCATCGGCGAGATTCACGCCGAGGGCATCGTTACGGAGCTGTTCAGCGGAGATGCTGCTGATGGCAGCCGGAATGTTGAAGGGATCAGCCTCGATCCGGGTCGCAGTGATGACGACTTCGCGCAGCGGCGGTGAGGAATCGGTTTCGTCGGCGGCCGCAATCTGGACGCCGGTGGCGCACAGAACCAGCGCAATTGCGCGTTTTTTCATCGACAGCGGACACTCCAACGGCTCGCGGGCGCGGATGCTAGCATGCGGATTCACGGCGTCCGCTCATGATTTTCATGAATTTTCCGGCCTCTCGAGGATTCTTGGATGAACACTCTTCTGGCAGCCCTGTTCCTGTCCGTCGCCCCGCGCGAGGACCAGATTCTGTTTCAAGGCAACGTTCAGGGGTCCCAGACCGTTCAACCGACGGGCGCTGATTCGGCGCGCGCCGAGTACTCCTTTAATGACCGCGGCCGCGGCGATTACATCACCGCCACCTGGAAGCTCGATGCGGCCGGGGTACCGATTCAGTATTCGGGAAGCGGCAACGACTATATGAAGGCCGCGGTCACCGAGACCTTCAGCCTTTCCGACGGCAAGGCGAAATGGCACAACCGGCTCGAGCAGGGCGAGAAAGCCGTCACGGGTGAAAGCTTCTATGTCCCCGCCAACGCGCCGCCGGAATTCACGGCTGTGTTGGCGCGTGCGCTGCTGAAAGCACCCGGTCACACATTGCCACTGCTGCCTGCCGGCGAGGCGCACATAACAGAAGCAGGGATCAGTGGTGACCTGACGCTGTATCACATCACCGGCCTGGACTTCAGTCCAACATCTGTGTGGCTCGATCACGATGGCAACCTGGGCGCGGATATTTCAGGTTGGTTCGCCGTTATTCCCGCGGTTCGGGCCAACTCCCTGCAAAAGCTGACAGTCGAACAGACGAAGGCCGACAGCGCCTGGTCAGGCAAGCTGGCCAAGGAGCTCACTCACGTTCCGACCGGTGACCTGCTGATCCGCAATGCCCGACTGTTTGATCCGCGCGACCTGTCAGTCACTGCCGGCACGAGCGTGGTAGTCCGGACGGGACACGTTGTGCGCATTGGCCGTGACGCCGAGGTAAAAGCGGCGGAAGGCACCGAGGTCATTGATGCCGGTGGCAAGTTCCTGATGCCGGGGCTATGGGACAACCATCAGCACTTCTCCAACAACGATGGTGCGCTCGATCTTGCAAGCGGTGTGACGAGCTCGCGCGACATGGCGAACGATCTCGATGACTTTCCGGCACGCGTTGCCCGATTCGACGCCGGCACCGAGCTCGGTCCCCATGTATTCAAGGCGGGAATCATCGATGGCACAGGGCCACTGGCCGGGCCTACTAAAATGCGCGTCGACACACCGGCGCAGGCGCTGCAGGATGTTGACTGGTATGCCGACCATGGCTACGGACAGATCAAGGTCTACTCTTCGGTCAAACCGGAGCTCGTGCCGATCATCGCCGACGCAGCTCATGCGCGCGGCCTGCGAGTCAGTGGTCACGTCCCTGCATTCATGTCGGCCCGGATGTTTGTCGAGGCCGGCGCGGATGAAATCCAGCACCTGAACTTCATTGTGTTGAATTTTCTGTTTGATCAGATCGAGGACACGCGCGGCACCACTCGTTTCACCGCGGTGGGCGAACACGCCCACGAGCTGGGGCCGGACAATCCGAAAGTGCAGGAGTTTGTCCGCTTCCTGAAGGCTCACCATACGGTGCTCGATCCCACCATGAGCATTTTTGAAGGGATGCTGTCCGGCAATCCCGCGGCCCCGCCGCCCGGACTCGAGAAAATCGTGCCGCGCTTTCCGGCCCAGGTGCGTAGAAACCAGTTGTCCGGCGCCCTGTCCGTACCAAAAGAAAAGGAGGCTGCCTACAAAGAGGCATTCCCCTCCATGTTGCGGCTCTTGAAAATGATTCACGACGCCGGCATCACCATCGTGCCGGGGACGGATGCGCTGTCAGGCTATACGCTGCTGCATGAGCTGGAGTTGTATGCCCGCGCCGGCATTCCACCGGCACAGGTCTTGCGAATGGCCACTCTGACATCGGCCGAGGTGGTCGGTGCCGACCGGGAACGGGGCGTCATTGCCGCAGGCAAGCTGGCTGACATGATTGTGATAGATGGCGACCCCACGGCCCATATCGAGGACCTTCACAAGGCCACGATTGTGATCAAGGATGGGCACGTCTTTCACCCGGCTCAGATCGAGAAAGCGCTGGGGATTACTCCAGGAGGAACACGATGAGTGCTGCAAGACAACCGAAGATCCCGGGTCCCGATCATCCCATCACGGTCACTCCGAACCGCCAGCGCGTGTTGGTCCGGGCGGGCGGCGCCTTGATTGCGGACTCACGCGAAGCGCTGACTCTGCAGGAAGCCTCGTATCCGCCCGTTCAATACATCCCGCGCAAGGATGTAGACATGAATCTTCTGCAGCGGACGGAGCACGCCAGCTACTGCCCTTTCAAGGGCGATGCGTCCTACTACAGCATCCCGATGGGCGGTGAAAAGTCTGTGAATGCGGTGTGGAGCTACGAGAACCCGTATCCTGCCGTTTCCCAGATCAAAGACTACGTGGCGTTCTATCCGACTCGCGTCGATGGCATCGAGGAACGGCCGGCGGTCTGAGCCCGCCAATCCAACTCGGCGACCCGCGGAATCATGAACACGTAGCCCACGAAACCGATGACGCCAACCGCGGCCGCCATCACAAACGCCAGCGTGAAGTGGCCGGTCCAGTCGATGAGGTAGCCGGTCAGCGCCGGCGCCACGATTCCGGCCAGGTTGCCGATGGTATTCTGGATACCGACCCACCGGCCCGCTGCCGCGGGCCCGGCAATAATCTGTGACACCGCGAACACGCCGGGAGACTGAATTCCGCACACGGCCTGGTAGACGAAGATCGCAGCCAGCGCCACGGGTCGCGGCCCCAGGGCCATGCACAACATGCAGGCGATATAACCCAGGTGGGCAACTCCCAACACCGCCTTGTAGCCAAAATTGACCGAGCCGCCCCTCACGATATAGCGATCGAGCGCCCACCCGCCGAAAATGGCAAATGCCGCGTTGACGAAATACGCGGCACTGGCAAACCGCGTCATTTCCGTATCGGAAAACCCGCGCTCGTGGACGAGATACAGCGGCAGCCACGACAACATGAAATAGAAGGTGTAGTTGCTGGAGAAATGCCCCAGGCCCGCGCCCCACAGGGCGCGCTGTTTGAGAATCATCCCCGTGGTCGCGATCTGCGTCGCCCGCTCTTCCTCGGGCCGGTGTTGGACACGCACGCGCGACCAGGGCAACAGCCAAAGAAGTGACACGGCGCCGAAAATAACAAAGGTCGCCCGCCAGCCGTAAGCGCTCATGAGCACGCCACCTGCAAAAGTCCCCACGACCGGGCCCATCAGGTACGCAAACGCAATGATGCCGTTGGCCATCCCCAGGCTCTGACTGGGAACGGTCGATGCGAGTATTTTGGACATGCACGGAAACCCGACGCTCTCTCCCACGCCGAGCAGCAATCGCAGCACGAGCAGCAACCCAAAACCGGGCACCACGCCTACCAACAGGGTCGCCAGTGCCCAGGTTGCGAGCCCACAGGCCAGCACGCGGTGCGCGCCATGGCGTTCGGCCAGCCAGCCCATCGGAATCTGGACCAATGCATAGGTCCAGAAAAACGCTGAACCCAACACACCCAGTTGGCTGAAGGTGAGGTGCAGATCCTGCTGGATGTGATGGGCCGCGGTCGGCAGCGCCCCACGATCCACGTAATTGAGGAACAGCACCGCCGCCAGCAGCAGGACCACCGGACTACGGGCCGCCCGCGCGCCTTCGGCTGCCGTCAGCCCGGAAGTGCTCGATGTAACAGGGATCAGGTCGCGGCGTCCGGTGGATTCATGTAAGGATAGTCCATGCCAAGCCCTTCTCTGCGTCGGCGCCAGGTCGCCATCATCGCACTTCTTTTTGTCGGCTACGCCAGCCTTTATTTTTGTCGCGCCGATCTGTCGGTGGCAACCCCCTTATTGGTCGAGGAGCTGGTCGGCAGAGGCCTGAGCCAGCGGGATGCCCTGTGGTGGATCGGTACGTTCACATCCATCGGCACCTTCGGGTACGCCCTGGGAAAGCTGTTTCTGGGGGGCCTGGGTGACTACTGGGGCGGCCGGATCAACTTTCTGATCGGTCTCGCCGGGGCGGTCCTGTTTACCGTGTTGTTCGCCGTGACCGGCCTGATACCGATCTTCACACTGGCCTGGTTCGGTAACCGTCTCACTCAATCGTTGTCGTGGGCGGGACTGATCAAGGTTTCGTCGAAATGGTTCAACTTCTCTTCCTACGGTACGGTGCTCGGCGTCCTGAGCGTCAGTTTCCTGATCGGCGATGCGGCCGCCCGGCAGATGATGGGCTCGCTGATCCACCACGGATTCGGCTGGCGCACCCTGTTCTATGTTGCCGCTGCCGTCGCGGCAGTCTGCCTGACTGTCAATTTCCTGTTCCTGCGCGAATCGCGGACCGATCTCGGCTTCCAGGCGGCCCAGCCGAATCCTCTCAATCTGTACGGAGCATCGGACTCACGACCCCCGAGTGTCTCGGCCTTGCTGCGTCCCCTGTTTCGCAGCCCGGCCTTCCAACTCGTGTGTCTGTTGTCCTTTGCCCTCACCATTGTGCGTGAGACCTTCAACAACTGGACGCCGGAATATCTGCACGCCCACCTGGGTCTCAGCGCGGGAGATGCTGGAAGTTTCAGCGCTGTATTTCCAGCAGTGGGCGCGGTATCGGTCCTCATCACCGGCTGGCTGAGTGATCGGCTGGGTGTGAATGGGCGCGCCCTGCTGATGTTCATCGGATTGACCCTGGCAACAGCCGCGCTCATTGCGCTCGTGTCTATTCCAGCCGGCACCGGTACGACAATCGCGCCGCTGTTGGCCATCGCAGCGGTCGCCTTCTGCCTGCTGGGCCCTTATTCCTATCTGGGCGGAGCTTTTGCACTCGACTTCGGCGGCCGGCAGGGAAGCGCCGTCGCTTCGGGCATGATCGATGGCATCGGCTATATCGGCGGCATCCTCGCCGGCACCAGTGTCACTCAGATCTCGGGCGCGTACGGCTGGCAAGGTGTGTTTGTAGCGCTCGCCGTGGTTACCGCGTTGGCGACGCTGGCCTCCGGCATGTTGTATGCGTTGCGTTATCGCGCCGCCGCCATCCAACAAACGGCGCAATGAAGGTAATGAATGAGCCTGGCAGACGAAGTCTTCAGCCTGTTCGACCGACGCGGATCAGCCGTCTACTTCGGCGAGCGGATCTCGATGACGGAGCACGCGTTGCAGGCCGCCTGGTTCGCCCAGGAAGAATCAGCGCCTCCCGAGTTGATTATAGCTGCCCTGTTGCACGACATCGGCCATCTGGTGGAGTCGGTGCCAGATGACATTGGTGACTGGAAGGCCGACGCCCGCCACGAAGAAACGGGCGCGCGCTGGTTGGAGCAGCGCCTGGGGCCGGAAGTTGCAGGCCCCGTGCGTCTTCACGTTCCCGCCAAGCGATATTTGTGTGCGATGGATCACAGCTATGTCGCCATGTTGAGTCAGGCATCTGTAGTTACGTTGAAACTCCAGGGCGGACCGATGTCCGGCAACGAGTTGTTACAATTCGAAACAGAACCCTACCACGAGCAGGCAATTCGGCTGCGACGGTGGGACGATCAGGGCAAGGTTGTAGGATTGAAGACACCGGGGCTGGCGGAGTATCGTGAGCTCATCGAAAAGCTCGCGTTGCGAGCCTGAAGGCGTGGATGAAGTCACACTACCTTGCAGCAACCTTTCTTCTGCTCGGCGCCGCAGCAACCGCCGAAATTGACGCGCCAGTGCGGCCCCGGCTGCACTTCTCAGGCGGGCGAACAGCACAACAACGTCTGAGTGCCAACGGACAGAAGCTGGATGCGGCCCTCGCGGAGCTGATACAGCGTGTGCAGAACGGAAGTCTGCAACCGACGGTAACCGAGCTCCATCTTCTGAATCCGGCCGCGAAGTTCATACAACGAGCCTCCGATCCAACGCCACTGGTGTCAATTGACGCAGTCACGCGGGGTGACCCACAGCAGCTCAAACAACAGTTGTTGCAACTCGGACTGCAGAAGGCGTCGGTCTATTCGAATGACGTGGGTGGGTGGTTGCCAGTGAACCAGATTGACGCGGCGACGGCACTCGGCGAGCTGCACTCGATTCGCGCGGCGATGTCGCGGACCCGCTCCGGTACCGTGGTCACTCAAGGCGACTTCGCCCAGCACAGCGCCGAATTACGGGCCACCTACCCTACGCTGACGGGCGCTGGAATCACGGTGGGCGCCATTTCGGATAGCTACAACTGCTATCCAGTCTATGCGAACAAGATACCGGCCTCAGGTCCCGCGGGATATGCCCCGAACGGCTTCACGGCCACCGCCAGCGACGACCAGAGCAGCGGCAATCTGCCTGCCGCGAGCGCCGTAAACGTCGTCAAGGAAGCGTCGTGCATGGACTACGGCGGGCCGATTCAATTGCCGTTCGGTGATGAAGGTCGGGCCATGCTGCAGATCGTCTACGATGTAGCAACCAGCGCCAGCCTGGCGTTCTACACGGCGGAAAACAGCGAAGCGGACTTCGCGAATGGCATTGGCGCGCTGCAGCAGGCCGGCGCGAAAGTCATAGTCGACGATGTGGGTTACTTCGATGAGCCGTTCTTCCAGGATGGCGAGGTTTCCCAGGCGGTCGACGCCGTGGTTGCCAAGGGCTCGGCTTATTTTTCTGCCGCGGGCAACGATGCGGCCAACGCTTACGACAATACGGCACCCAGCTTTGCAACCCTGTCCAACACCGGAGCCACCGCCGGAGAGTACCTGCTGAACTTCGACAACTCCGGCGCCACGACTACTCCCTCGCTCTCCGTGGACATTCCAGCGTTGAAACAAGGGTACCTGGTTGCTGTCGTTCTCCAGTGGGACCAGCCCTATGTCACCGGCGCGCCGGGAAGTCCGGGCGCCAGCAGCCATCTGGACCTCTGTGTCACGAGCGCTTCCGGAACAGACACGATTACTGCCTACAACGGGAATACAACGAACTGTACGGGCGCCAACGCCACCGGCAAGGATCCCGTACAGATCATGATCATCAGCAATCCAGCCAACGCGGCCGCGGCCACTGCCCCGGAGACAGTAAAGATCACTGTTGGATTGGCCGATGGAACCCAGCCGCCGGGCCGAATCAAACTGGCGGTCGAAGGAGGCGGCCTCAACGTTGTAATGCACAGCACCTACGCAAACAATGCGACTATCCAGGGGCATCCCGGTGCTGCAGGGGCCGCGGCCGTGGGAGCCGCTGCTTTTTATGAGACACCCGGGTGCGGTGTGACCACAGCGGTGCTCGAGAACTTTTCATCCCAGGGTGGCGCCCCGATCCTGTTCGACAAGACGGGCGCCCGCCTGGCTACGCCTACTCTGCGTCAGAAGCCCAACTTCGTGGCGCCCGACGGCGGCAACGACACCTTCCTCGGCTTCAAGGACACTGGTGACAAGAGCACGGTGGCTCAGTGTGCCAACAACACCAACTTCCCCAACTTCTTCGGCACATCCGCCGCCGCTCCGCATGCCGCTGCCATCGCGGCGCTCATGCTCCAAGCCGACTCCACACTGACGCCGGCGCAGATCTATGGGGCATTGCAGTCGACTGCGTTGCCAATGGCAAATACATCGCCTGACGTCAACACCGGATACGGATTCATTCAGGCCGACACAGCCTTCTCCTCATTGGGCCTGAAAGCTCCAGCCGCGCCAACGACCGGCAGCACTCAGCCAGCGCCCGCCAAAAGTGGCGGAGGAGCCATCGACGGGTTCGTGTTGTTAGCGCTCGGCGGCTTGGGACTGGCGCGATTGCTACAACAGCGACGCGCCCTTGGGCGCGCGCACGACGGCCGTGCCGGCGATCTTGTCGTGCCAGCCCTGTCGGTCGTGGTCGATCGCAATCCAGATAAATCCCAGGCCCACCACCGCCAGAGATAGGAAACAACCTAACGCGCGCACGATGGCCGTCGGCCAGTCAATCGGACGGCCATCAACCCGCACCACGTGCAGTCCGCAGATGATCCCGCCGATGGTGGAACCTTTCAGCTTCCACATGACGGCACCATAGGCCGCCAGCAGGATCAGATGGATGTCATGGTCGTGCAACTGATGCGTCACGATGCCGATCAGAATGAGGTCCAGCAGAAGCGCGCCCATGCGGATGCCAAAGCCCGCGCGCGGTAACGTCGCCGCGTTGAGTGGCGGCTGACCGGACGGGCCCGCGCCAGGCCCCGTAAAGGGCGGCGGCCCACCACCGGGCGAGCTGGGACCGATGCCGCTCGCGCCCGTATTGCCTGTACCCATGTTGGCCCCTCCTGCGCCAGCAGCACCGGTGCTGGCACCTGGCGCGTCACCGGCGTTGGTGGCACCGGCGCCCGCGCCGTGCACGCCACCGCCGGCCGCCGCGTCGGTTGCAAACCCATGGGGCGTAGCATCCGGTGATGCCGAACCACCGCCAAACGGCCGACCGCCGGCCGTGAAATCACCAAACTCATCCGTGCGGGTAGCCGATGGCCCCTGCCCGCCGGCCGCCGAGGCGCCTGTGCCACCAGCAGCCATGTAACCAGCCGCGCTGGCGTCGCGATTCGCCGGCCCGTCACCAGCCGCCGTGAATCCGGACCCGTCGCGATATGCCGGGCCACCACCCAGCCCCGGCGTGCCGCCGACACCAGGCCCAGGCGCCGGCCCCGGGCCGCCCGAGCGGGCCACGCGCTGTGCGCGCACGGTGAGCAACAGCGTGTAAGCCACCACCCCCAGCCCCAACAACTCCAACAACTTGTAAACCACAAACCCCACCACCGGGATGGTGTAAATCACCAGCAGAATCAACCCACCCACCAGGACACCAACGACGGTGTGCGCAGTGGGGTCATTCGCCAATGAAGGTGTGCACCGCTTCCCGATCGCCGCGAGAATCACCACCTTTCCAAACAACGCCGCGCAGATAACGGCAATGGCAAGGAAAGGCACGGCAGCGATCCCGAGCACGGTGATGAACAACAGCACAAACAAAACCGGTATACCGAGCGTCAGAACCAGCGCCGCAAGAACCGAGTGCCCCGGCTCCTCGTCCAGGGTCTGGACACACCTGTCCACCCCTTTACGAAACACGAAGGCTATAAAAACATAAAGCGCCAGTAGACCCAGCGCGATTCCCCATGCCCATCCCAGGCCTGGCGAGAACGCGAGCGGCCTGCCATACAACAGGCAACGCTGGACCCAGGGACGCACCCAGTCAAAATCCGCCCAATCCATACCAAACACATGCTCAACGTGGCCGTCGACGGTCGCGCCGGGATCCCGCTTCAAGTCGCCGCCCACGATAGTGATGTTGCCGTGTACCTTAGCTTCGGGTCCCAGCTCGACATTGCCGAGCACGGCGACAACCTCACCGTTCACTTCACCGTTTACGTAGACACTGCCCATCACGGCCACGGCTTGGTGGCCGACCCTACCGCCCGTCACACGAGTGTTACCCAGCACCGAGACAACATCATCATCGACTTCGCCCGCCGTAGTTGCAGAACCAAAAACGGCGGTCACAGCATCTGCATGCTCGCCGTCAGCCAATTCCGCATTGCGCCCGATCGATACAACGTCGTCTTTGTGCTCATGGTTGTGGAACCGATGATGATGATGATGCCGTGACGAGTCCGCATCATCATCGTCGTCTTCAGCCGGGACGTCGGAAGTATCGGAAGAATCCGCCGAAGTCGCCTTCCCGTCGTCCGCGGTGTTGGAAGCGTCCGTTGCGGCGCTAGAACCGTCCGTTGCTGGCTTGGAAACGGCAGCGTCTGGGGGCGTTGCTGCTGGCGCGGTCGTTGCTGGCGGCGTTGCTGTTGCTGACGAGGTCGTTGCTGGCGGAGTCGTATCCTGAGCGTGCGCCGCGCTCAGCAGCAGGCAACACATCAGGAGCGCAGCCCAGGACCCGAGAGATTTTGACACCAATAAAGTTTTCATCTTTGTACATACAGTGTGCGGTAGGCAAACGTGCCCAAACCAAAGAGCACGGCATACAGAGTAAATCCAACGGCAGCGCCGGCATACAGCCAGACCGGCGGAATCGCATGAAACAGGAGCTCGCCGAGTGAAACCGTCGTCGCCACGGCCTGCCCCGTCCGGTGAAAAGTATCGACACCGGCAACATCGGCGGTACTGACCAGATCGGTCAGCGACATGACGCCCGCCAGAGCGAGCCTGACAAATCCAACGGAAGCCACCAGGAATGCTGCACGCGCCCACACCGGCCAGTGAACGAACCCCTTACGCCACCAGGGCTGCGCGGAAATCTGCGCAAACACCCGTGCCTCCAGTGAGGCAGGCGCCCGGCGCGGCGGTTGCGACCGCGCGAGACTGTCCACAAACTGCTCCAACCGCTCGGGCGGGCCAGCATCCAACGCACGGCGTTGGTCATCCGCCGGCTTTTCGCGTGGGTCGGTCACAGCCCACCTGCCTTGCTCAACAGCTTCGCCAGCGCGGCCCGGCCGCGCTGAATGTCGGTTTTCACCTTCGGCAGCGAGATCCGTAACTGCTCGGCAATCTGGTCGTAGGACATCTCCTCGAAGTGATACAACACCAGCGGCACACGATAACGCTCGGGCAAGTCGCGCAAAGCGCGCTCCACGATCTCGTGGCGCTGGCTGGCGGCAATGTCGGTGAGAAGAGTGTCCGGTACGGGAAATTCAACTTCCGAATCGTCCTCGGTGCGCATTTCGGAAAAGAACCGCCAGCGCCGCCGGTAACGGGAGAGATGATTCAGAGTCAGGTGGGTCGTCACGGTCTTGAGCCAGCCGCCAGGGGTGGGACTCGTCCGCAGCGACGCAAAATTCTCATAGGCCTTCAGGAAGACTTCCTGCGCGATATCCTCGGCCTGCACATCGTTCCCCGTGAGGCGCGCGGCAGTCGAGAAGACCATATCCTGGTAGGCGTGCATAAAGGTCGCGAATTCGGCCTGGTTTTCCACTTAGGGCGTTTCAGCGTTTGTACACAGAACACGGCGCGCGGAAAAAAGTCGCAACTATTTTTTGAGTTCGGCCCCCTGGACGATCTGACCCGCCATGCCCTGGGGCTGGGCCGTGATGAAGGGCCCCTTCTGCGAAGCCGGCGTGGCACCGCGCCTCAACTTCCGCCAAAGGTCGTAAATCGTCAGTGTGCCCGTCAGGATCGCGAGCGTCTCGAAGTAGGCACGCGGTCCGAACGCCTTCATCAGACTTCCGACCAGGAATGGCCCGATGGCCGCCGCCATCCCGTTCAACGATAACAACGCGCTGCTGGCCGCGACCATCTGTCCCGGCTCCAACTTGTCATTCACATGGGAAACGGCGAGGGAATACAGCGTCAACACGAAGGCACTGAACATTCCCGTCATGATCAGAAACAGGAAATGCGGCATCTGTGGGAATACGACGATGCTGCCTGCGGCAAACGTAGCGATCGTACAAACGATTGCGATCACCGTCCGGCGATCCATGCGATCTGACAATCGGCCCATCGGGTACTGGGTCAGCGTGCCCGACAGGATGCTCACTGCCATGAACGTGGCGGCACCCAAAGTATCCTGGCCACTCAAGCTGGCATAGACAGGGCCCATTCCGAAAATGGTCGCGGTGATCATTCCAGATACGGTCACGGCAACGACCCCCAGAGGCGAGTTCCGATAAAGGTCTCGATACCGCACCTTCATGGGGACGTGGATCTCGGGCGAATGGTGCGAGAACACCACGATGGGAATCATGGCCAGGGAGATCAGGATCGAGACCAGCATGAAGGGACTGGCCGTGGCCGGATCCGATAACGGGAGCAGGTATTGGGCAGAGCCGAGCCCTACGTACAGCGTGAGCATGTAGAGCGCGAGCAGTGTTCCACGATTGGAACGGCTTGCTCCGGCGTTGAGCCAGCTTTCAGCCACTACATAAATGCCCGCAAAGCACACGCCCGAGGCCAGTCGCATAATGGCCCAGAGGGCCGCATTTACGAAGGAACCTTGCACCAGGATGATTGCCGAAGCTATTGCAGCCAGCGCGGCAAATACCCTGATATGCCCTACTTTGCGCACCAGTCGGGGTGCACCAAAGGTACCCAGGAGGTACCCTACGTAGTAACAGGACATGATGGCCCCGGTGACCGGTGCCGGAAATCCTTCGAGCGTGGCACGGAAGCCCAGAAGCGTGCCCTGCAGGCCGGCGCCCAGCATCAGGACGCCCATGCCCAAGAGCAAGGGCCACGTGGTGGCGATCATGAGTGGATGTAGTGAGTTGCGTGCAATTAGTCGGCGCGCATCATATCCCGCCCTTGATCAGTAACGGTTTGAGTTGGCACACTTTTGTATTAATATATTTGATATATCACAAGATGTGCCGTGGTAGGAACCAGCCATGATATCGATTGATGAAACGGATCTGGGTACGCCTGCGCGTGTGAGCGAAACGCTCGTCACGCTGAGCATTGACGATCGCGAGGTGACCGTCCCGGCCGGCACTTCTGTCATGCGCGCCGCCGCCCTGGCAGGTACCAGCATCCCCAAGTTATGTGCGACCGAACAACTCGAAGCGTTCGGTTCCTGTCGCCTGTGCCTCGTCCAGATCGAAGGCATGAAAGGCCTCCCCGCTTCATGCACGACCCTGGTCAGCCAGGGCATGAAGGTTACGACGCAGAACAAGAGGATCGCGGAAGTGCGCCGCGGCGTGATGGAGCTGTATATCTCCGATCACCCGCTCGACTGCCTCACCTGCCCGGCCAACGGTCACTGCGAGCTGCAGGACATGGCAGGAGCTGTGGGTCTGCGCGAAGTGCGTTATGGCTACGAAGGTGAGAATCACCTCAGCCTCGGCAAAGACACCAGCAACCCTTATTTCACCTTCGATGCCAGCAAATGCATCGTCTGTTCGCGCTGCGTCCGCGCGTGTGATGAGCAACAGGGTACTTTCGCGCTCACCATCCAGGGTCGCGGTTTCGACTCCAAGGTTTCGCCGAGTCAGAACGAGCCGTTCATGGACTCCGAGTGCGTGTCGTGCGGCGCCTGCGTGCAGGCCTGCCCGACCGCGACACTGTCAGAGAAGAGTTTGATTGAAATGGGCCAGGCCGAGCACAGCATCGTGACGACCTGTGCGTATTGCGGTGTTGGTTGCTCGTTCCGCGCCGAGATGAAGGGCGAGGAAGTCGTTCGCATGGTTCCCAACAAGGACGGCCACGCCAACCACGGCCACTCCTGCGTGAAGGGCCGGTTTGCGATCGGTTATGCCACTCACAAGGACCGCATCCTGAAGCCCATGATCCGGGCGCAGATCAGCGATCCGTGGCGCGAAGTTTCCTGGGAAGAGGCGATCAACCACGCCGCCAGCGAGTTCAAACGCATCCAGGCGAAGTATGGCCGCGACTCGATCGGCGGCATTACCTCCTCCCGTTGCAGCAACGAGGAAACGTACCTCGTGCAGAAGTTGATTCGCGCGGGCTTCGGCAACAACAACGTCGATACCTGCGCGCGTGTGTGCCACTCTCCGACAGGCTATGGTTTGAAGCAGACCATCGGCGAATCGGCCGGCACCCAGGATTTTGACTCGGTCATGAAGGCCGATGTTATTTTCGTCATTGGCGCAAACCCGACTGACGGCCATCCAGTGTTTGCCTCCCAGATGAAGCGCCGGTTGCGCGAGGGCGCAAAGCTCATCGTGGCCGACCCGCGTCGCATCGATCTCGTCAAGAGCCCCCACATCGAGGCTTCCCAGCATCTCAAGTTGCTGCCCGGAACCAACGTTGCGCTGATCAACAGCCTGGCGCACGTGGTCGTCACCGAAGGCCTCGTAAAAGAAGACTTCGTTCGCGCGCGTTGTGACATCGAATCCTTCGACAAGTGGCGCACGTTCGCGGCCCAGGAGCGAAATTCGCCCGAGGCAATGGAGTCGGTCACCGGCGTGCCGGCCGCGGAAATCCGCGCCGCCGCACGCCTTTATGCCACCGGCGGCAACGGCGCCATCTATTACGGCCTCGGTGTTACCGAGCACAGCCAGGGCTCCACGATGGTCATGGGAATCGCCAACCTGGCGATGGCAACGGGCAACGTCGGCCGCGAGGGTGTTGGTATCAACCCGTTGCGGGGTCAGAACAACGTTCAGGGCTCATGCGACATGGGCTCCTTCCCGCACGAGCTTCCGGGTTATCGGCACGTGTCGGATGACACCGTCCGCCACCTGTTTGAAACAACCTGGGGCGTGAGCCTGCAGAACGAGCCAGGCCTGCGTATTCCGAACATGTTTGAAGCGGCCCTGGACGGTGAGTTCAAGGGCCTGTACCTCGAAGGCGAGGACATCGCGCAGTCAGACCCGAACACGCAGCACGTCACCGCGGCATTGTCTGCGATGGAATGCATCGTCGTTCAAGACCTGTTCCTGAATGAGACGGCGAAGTTCGCTCACGTCTTCCTGCCAGGTTCATCCTTCCTGGAGAAGGACGGCACGTTCACCAACGCCGAGCGCCGCATCTCGCGGGTCCGTAAGGTCATGAAATCCAAGTCGGGATATGCGGACTGGGAGATCACCCAGTTGCTGTCCAATGCCATGGGCTACCCCATGAACTACGGGCATCCTTCTGAAATCATGGACGAGATCGCGGCGCTGACACCGACGTTCACGAATGTCAGCTACGCACGGCTCGATGAGATGGGCAGCATACAGTGGCCGTGCAACGACAAGTATCCGAACGGAACACCGACGATGCACGTCGACGAGTTCGTGCGCGGCAAGGGCCGGTTCCTGGTCACCGAATACGTTCCGACACGCGAAAAGGTCAATGCGAAATTCCCGCTGATCCTGACCACCGGCCGCATCCTGAGTCAGTACAACGTGGGCGCGCAGACCCGCCGTACCGAAAACAATCAGTGGCACGATGAGGACCGTATCGAGATTCATCCGCACGACGCAGAGGAACGCGGAATCGCCACCGACGATTGGGTCGGCGTACGAAGCCGCGCCGGCGAAACCGTGCTGCGTGCCAAAGTAACCGATCGTGTACAGCCGGGTGTTGTGTACACAACCTTCCACTTCCCCGAGTCAGGTGCCAACGTCATTACGACGGATAACTCTGACTGGGCGACCAACTGCCCCGAATACAAGGTCACCGCGGTGGAGGCGACCCGTGTAAGTCATCCGTCCGAATGGCAGAAGCGCTTCCGTGACTTCTCGGCAAAGCAGGAGAGTTTGTTGAAGGCCGCGGAGGCAGTGTCCGTTAAATGAGCAGCGCAGGTCCTGAGCAGATCGTCCGTATGGCGAACGACATTGGCAGCTTCTTCCGCGCCGAGCCCGACAGAAAGGCGGCGCTGGAGGGCGTATCCAATCACATCAACAAGTTCTGGACGCGCCGCATGCGGCAGCGGTTGCTGGAATACGTTGCCCAGGGCGGCAAGGAGCTCGACGAGCTGCCGCTCGAGGCGCTGAAACAGGTAGTGGTGGCGCCGGCGCCAGTGGGGGTGGGGCAACCCGCGGCCCCGGCGGTGATCGCGAAGTAACCCGGCACTGCGCGGACGTAGCCCGTCCGCGCGCGCCCGCAGCAGGCGCACCTCATGGCGCCGCAATCGGCCAACCGCGGTGCGCTCATTCAGCGAGCCAGACCTTCAGGCTGCGGCGCGCGCCTCACCCAGCGGCTTGTAGAGCCCCAGCACCCTCCCCCGCTCCTGCGCGAGCGCCAACACCGCATCAATCACCGGCGTGGCCACCCCAGTGAGCCGCCCCAGCTCCTGAACAACAGTCACCAGCGCATCGATCTCCATCGACCTAGGCCTGATGCGCCTTCAGCGCACAGATGACCACATCTTGAGCACCCAACGTAGCGGGGTCATCAGAGGCAGCCACACGCGCTACGCGTTCCTGGCCGTTCTCAATCAGCTTCAGGCCGCGCCGCCTGATTGCCTCCAGGTGAGCCCCTCGGGCGACCACACTGACTTCGTGTCCCGCCAATGACAACGGCACGGCCAGATAGCCACCGATGGCACCCGCGCCGAACACACATACTTTCACGGGTCGATAGCCATCCAGACAGCCTTCGGCTCGGTGAAGTTCTCCAATGCAGCCTCTCCGTGCTCCCGCCCAAATCCAGATTCGCCGGATCCACCCCAGGGCAACCGCACGTCGGTGTATCCGTAGGTGTTGATCCAAACAGTGCCGGCTCTCAAGCCTGCGGCCATACGATGCACCCGGCTGATATCGGCGCTCCAGACACCGGCAGCCAGACTGTAGGCAGTCCCGTTGGCGATTCGCAGCGCATCCTGCTCGTTGTCAAACGGAATGACGCTCAACACCGGACCAAATATCTCCTCCTGAGAGATGCGCATTTCATGCGCAACCTTGGCGAAGATCGTCGGCTGAACGTAGTAACCCTTCTGCTCGAGCCGCGCGCCACCAATGACCGCGGATGCCCCTTCCGATTTGCCGATGTCGATGTACTTGAGCACGGTCTTCATCTGCGAGGCCGAGACAACAGGCCCCATTGTCGTATCCGGCGCATCCGGGCTGCCAACCTTGATGGTCTTCGCACGCGCCACCAGTCGATCAACGACCTCGTCGTACGCAGAGCGCTCGACTAGCACGCGCGAACCAGCGGAGCACACCTGGCCAGCGTTGAAGAAAATGCCCGAAGCGGCGTTACGCGCAGCCCGGTCGAGGTTGGCATCAGCGAAAATGATATTCGCCGACTTCCCGCCCAACTCCAATGTCACTCGCTTAAAATTGCTGGCCGCGCCCTGCAGAATGCCACGACCCACCCCCGGCGAGCCGGTGAACGTGACCTTGTTGACGTCAGGGTGCTGAACCAACGCGTCACCGACCACGCTGCCCTTGCCGGTGACTACATTGAACACACCGGGAGGAAGCCCTGCCTCCAGAAGCAGCTCAGCGATGCGAAGCATGCTCAAAGGGGTGATCTCGGCAGGCTTCACGACCATCGTGCATCCACAAGCCAGCGCCGGCGCAATCTTCCACATCCCAATCATCATCGGGAAATTCCACGGAATGATTGCCCCGACTACACCGACCGGCTCACGAACCGTGTAAGTCACCGCATCAGGTCTGGCCGGAACAACCAGACCGGTAATCTTGTCGCACCAACCGGCGTAGTAGCGCAGCGTGTCAATAACAGCGGGCATGTCCTGCCGTTTGACTGAGGCAAGCGGCTTCCCCGCGTCGCGGCTCTCAATCTGAATCAGCTCTTCGGCATGTTGCTCAATCAGGTCGGCGGCGCGCATGAGGATGCGACCCCGGTCGGCGGCACGCATGCCGCCCCAAACCTTCAGCGCCGCACGGGCCGCCCGCACGGCTACATCCACATCCGCCTTGCCACCCAGAGCGACGGCGGCAATCACCTCCTCAGTGGCAGGATCGATATCGTTTGAATACTCACCGCCAGCAGGCTCGACGTGCTGGCCATCAATAAAAAGATCAAAGTGCTGCATTGAGCCTCCGTACGTGCGCGACCGCGCTCCGACCCAGGGCGGAAAAGTTGTAACCACCTTCCAACATCGACACGATCCGGTTGTCCGAATACTTCGCCGCGACCGCCATCAGCTCCCGCGTCATGAATTCATAGTCCGCCTCCACCAGTGCGAGCCCGCCCAGGGTATCGTCGCGGTGCGCATCAAAGCCCGCGGAAATAAACACCATCTGCGGTTTGAATTTTTCCAGCGCCGGCATCCAGTCATCCTCCAGCGCCCTGCGGGCGGCCCGGCCATCGCTGCCCGCGGCCAGGGGGACATTGATCATGTTGGGCGCGGGATTCTGTGTGCCGGAGCCAGGGTAGAACGGATGTTGGAAGAAGCTGACCATCAGCACCTTGTCCTGCCACTCGGGCTTGCTGAACATGTCCTCGGTGCCGTTGCCGTGATGGACATCAAAGTCCACGATGGCGACCCGCTCAATGCCCTTCTTCTCAATGGCGTATGCGGCGGCCACCCCGATGTTGTTGAAGAGACAGAAACCCATCGGACGGCCGGTGGTTGCGTGATGACCGCAAGGCCGTACGGCACAGAATGCGTTTGGAGAGCGCCCTGCCATCACCTCGTCAACGGCCATTACACCCGCTCCCGCGGCGCGTCTAGCTGCAGACAAAGTGTGCGGATTCATGGAGGTGTCTGGATCCAACTGCACATATCCTTCGGTTGGAGCGTGCTCGAATATGAGATCAACGTACGCAGGGCGATGCACACGCTTGAGGTCGTCGGGATCCGCAAGCGGAGCCTCGAGCACCCGAAGTTGTTCGAGCAGACCCGATGACTTCATGTGCTCATTGACCGCAATCAGTCGATCCGGACATTCCGGGTGACCGGCGCCCATTTCGTGTTTGAGACAGTCGCCATGGGTGATGTAGGCGGTAGACATGGTTTTCATTCGCCGAGCAGGGTTTGACGAGCTACGCCGTGGTCGGCGCAGAATTGGGCGGCGGAAATTTTCTTGCCCTCGTCATATCGAACCTTGGACACTTCGATCTGGCCGCCCTGGGACATGACAAACAGGCTCTGTCCTTCAACAGCAGTTACCGTACCCACCTTGCCGCGCACGTCAGAGAACTTACGGGCAGGATGCTTGCGGACGTCGAAAAGCTGCAGCTTCTTCCCTTTGAAAAGAGTCCACGCCCCCGGCGCGGGATTACAGCCGCGAATCAGGTTGTAGACGAGATCCACGTGGTGGTGCCAGTTGATGCGAGCCTCCGGGGCACGGCACCAACCTTCATAACTCGCCGCGGACTCATCCTGCACCTGCTCGGTTGCGTCGCCGCTCACCATCAGATCGGCCGCTTCCAACAGCGCGGCAACTCCAATGGGAAACAGTCGATCGAAATACACCGTACCGAGCGTGTCATCAGGGCCGATTGCTACGCCCTTCTGCAGGATTACAGGTCCTTCATCCAATCCATCGACGGGCCTGAAGATAGTGAGCCCGGTGGTGGTATCACCGCGAATGATAGGCCAGTTGATGGAGCTCGGACCCCGATACCGCGGCAGCAGGGACGGGTGATATTGAATCGTGCCGTGACGCGGAATGCTCACGAAGCTCTGCGGAGCGAACTGAAGCACGTACGCCATTACTCCAAGCTCGACGTCGAGATTTCTCAGAGTGTCGCGCGCTTCGGTGGTCTGAAGCGAGTTCGGTTGAAACACAGGAACGCCCGCCTGTGTTGCTGCGACGCGCAAGGCATCAGGACGGGCATTGGGCTTTTCGGGCGCACAGAAGACGCCTGCCACCGTATCGCCGCGAGCCAGAAAGGCCTCGAGTGCGGCTTTGCCAAAGTCCTGCTGGCCAATGATGGCGATCCGAATCCGTTTCCCAGCCATGTCCCGCCCGTGCCGGTTCGGGCCGGCTGCGTTTGTGCCGTGGGCGGAGCACCTCCGCACTGCAGCGTCACATTCACGCCGATTATATGTACTGGCACTGATATCTCATATATTTTGTGCGAGGGGTGCACTCAAATTGGGGGAATTCGCTATGGCTGGCCGTCACTTCCTGTTCGTTCCTGGACCGACCAACGTCCCTGATCGCGTACTGCGCGCAATGGCGGTTCCGATGGAGGATCACCGGTCGCCTGTTTTTCCGGAGCTGACCCGTACGGTCCTGGCCGGGCTCAAGCCCGTCTTCAAGACCACAACCGGAACGCCCATCCTGTTCCCCTCGTCGGGGACCGGCTGCTGGGAAGCCTCCCTCACAAACTGCCTGAATCCGGGAGACAAAGTGCTGGTCTCACGGTTCGGCCAGTTCAGCCACCTGTGGGTGGACATGTGCCAACGCCTGGGCTTTGAGGTCGAGGTCCTCGAAACGCCCTGGGGCGAAGGCGCGCCTGTAGAAAGATACCTAGCCTCCCTCACCGCCGACAAACCGCACAAAATCAAAGCAGTGCTGGTGTGTCAAAACGAGACAGCCACGGGCGTAACCAGCGACGTGGCAGCCATCCGTAAGGCCATGGATAGCGCCAAGCACCCCGCCCTGCTGTTCGTGGACTCCGTCAGCGCGCTCGCCAGCATCGATTTCCGCATGGATGAATGGGGTGTCGATGTGTGCGTAAGCGGCTCGCAGAAGGGCCTGATGTTACCGGCCGGAATGGGTGTCACGTGCGTCAGTCCGAAGGCTCTGGAAGCATCAAAGTCCGCCAAAGCGCCACGCTGCTACTTCGACTACGCCGACATGGTCAATGCCAATGCGCAGGGCTATTTCCCCTATACGCCGTCCGTGCCGATGATGTACGGGCTGAAGGAAGCTCTGGCGGTGATTGCTGAAGAAGGCCTGGAAAATATCTTCGCACGGCACACTTACCTGGCGGGCGGTGTCCGCGCTGCCGTTTTTGAAGGCTGGGGTCTGAAGCTCTGCGCCACTGAGCCCAAGTGGTACTCCGATACAGTCTCCGCCATCATGGTTCCCGATGGCATCAATGGCGCCGAAGTCATCTCGCGCGCCTTCAAACGTTACAACCTGGCACTGGGTGCCGGATTATCGAAGGTCGCTGGTAAACTGTTCCGCATCGGCCATCTGGGCGATCTGAACGAGCTGATGTTGCTCGGCGCAATCGCCGGAGCCGAAATGGCAATGCTCGACGTCGGTGTGAAAGTCGAGCCGGGCAGCGGTGTGGCCGCGGCCCAGAAGTTCTGGCGAAACAATGCGCCTGCCGCTCGAGCGGTCGGCGCGAAGGCAAGTAAGGCAGCATGACTCAACGAGTCGTTTTCCTCGACCGCGATTCACTCAAGGCGAAGGTCCGCAAGCCCTCCTGCGCGAGCGACTACGTCGAGTACGCGAAGACCTCCGTCGAGGAAATCGTGCCGCGTTTGAAGGACGCAACCGTGGCCATCATCAACAAGGTGCCGATGCGGGCTGACACGCTGAAGCAACTGCCGAAGCTGAAGATGATCGCCGTTGCGGCCACGGGTTACGACTGTGTAGACGTCGCGTTTTGCAAAGAGAACGGGATCGCCGTTGCCAACATCCGCAACTACGCCGTCCACACAGTGCCAGAGCACAGCTTTGCGCTGATCCTGGCGCTGCGCCGGAACATCCTGGCGTACCGGCAGGATGTTGAAAACGGGGTCTGGCAGAAGTCCGACCAGTTCTGCTTTTTCACACACGATATTGGCGATCTGCACGGCTCGACACTCGGCATCATCGGCGAAGGCGCCATTGGCCAAGGGACCGCGGCCATTGGCCGTGCCTTCGGGATGCGCGTGCTGTTCGCGGATCATCCGCCGCCGAAGGCGCAAGGCGTAACGTTTACGCCCTTCGACCAGGTGCTCGCGGAGTCGGATGTCATCTCGCTTCATGCGCCGCTGACGCCAGCGACACGCCACATTATCGACATCAACGCCTTCCGCAAGATGAAGCGCAATGTGTTGGTCATCAACACCGCGCGCGGTGGGCTGGTGGATGAGGCGGCGCTGATTCAGGCGCTCGATGAGGGTCTGATCGCGGGCGCCGGGTTCGATGTGCTGACTACGGAACCGCCGCGCGACGGACATCCATTGCTCGACATTCGGCGCCCGAATTTCATTCTGACGCCTCATATAGCGTGGGCTTCTGATGGGGCAATGCAGTTCCTGGCAGATCAGCTCATCGACAACATCGAAGCCTGGTGCGCCGGCAAACCACAGCACCTGGTCACCTGACCCCCCACCCCTGGCACCCTCGATCCTGTTGCTCAACACGCCAATGCCGTCGATCTGAACCTCGACCGTCGACTCGTCCTTCATTGACCCGACGCCCAGGGACGTACCCACTGCGAACACGTCGCCGGGCAACAACGTCATATCCTGCGCGATGAGGCTCACCAATTCAGTAGGTGGCATGATCATGTCCGACAACAGGTAGCTCTGCCGCTCTACTCCATCCAACCGGGTGCTGACCAGAACGCGCGGTAAGCCCGTCCTTCAGGTCAGGAAGGATAGCGCCAACAGCGAAACTATCATGAATGAGCACGTGCACGTGGTCATATTCGCCGTCCATCTCCACCAGGGTCGCCTGCGTGTGCGCGCAGACCTCGGCGACGATGTCGCGCAAGACGTCGATCGCGCGTGCATCTAACACACGTCGGCGATAGTTTGATACGAAGACTCAATGCACATATAACTCGAAAAACACAGAGTCTTTTGCTCCGGATATAGCTTTCATCGCTCATAGACCAATCGTATGATCGGTTCGTGAAACGTTTGCAAGCCTTCAAGTTCGAACTGCGTCCCAATGGCACGCAGCGCCGACAGATGCGCCGCTTCGCCGGATCGTGCCGCTTCGTCTACAACAAAGGGCTGGCTGTGCAGAAGGCGCGTTTTGAGGCCGGCGAGACGAAACTCACCTATGCCGGCCTCTGCAAGCTGCTGACCCAGTGGCGCAGTGAGACGGAAACAGGATGGCTGAAGGATGCGCCGACGCATCCACTGCAACAGGCGCTGAAGGATCTGGAACGCGCTTACACCCACTTCTTCGCCAAACGGGCCGCCTTTCCGCGTTTCAAGAAAAAGGGACGGCACGACAGCTTTCGGTATCCCGACCCGAAGCAGATCAAGCTCGACGAGATGAACTCGCGACTGTTCCTGCCCAAGCTCGGTTGGCAGCGTTACCGCAACAGCCGTACGGTGCTCGGTGCGGTAAAGAACGTCACGGTCGTCCTCTCGGGTAGCAAGTGGTTCGTGAGCATCCAGACTGAACGAGAGGTCGAGCAGCCCCTGCCGCGTGGCGGCGCGGTCGGCATCGACCTGGGCGTGGTCCGGTTTGCGACGCTCTCGGATGGCACCGTCTACGCCCCGCTCAACAGTTTCAAGCGGCATGCAACCGCCCTACGCAAAGGGCAGCAGGCGATGTGCCGCAAACGGAAGTTCAGCAACAACTGGAGGAAGGCGAAAGCCCGAATTCAGCGTATCCATGTCCGAATTGGTAACGCGCGCCGCGATTACCTGCACAAGACCTCAACTGCGATCAGCCAAAACCACGCGATGGTGTGTCTCGAGGACTTGCAGGTGCGAAACATGTCCCGGTCGGCGGCCGGTTCAATCGAAGCTCCGGGCACGCACGTGCGGGCCAAATCCGGCCTGAACAAAGCCATCCTCGATCAGGGTTGGTCCGAGTTCCGTCGCCAGTTGCAATACAAGCTGTCCTGGAACGGGGGTGAGCTGATCCTCGTACCGCCACAGAATACGAGCCGGCGATGTCCGCTATGCGACCATGTCTCGGCCCAGAACCGGCGGACCCAAGAGCGGTTCGCCTGCATTGAATGTGGCTTCGAGGACAACGCCGATCGGGTCGGCGCGATCAATATACTCAGGGCGGGACACGCCCGTTGCGCCTGTGAAGTGAGCGATGCAGTCAGATCGCCAGCAGCAGGAACTCGCCGAAGCGATTCAGGAGCTGCAGCATGCAGCTCCTGAACGCCGTAGGAATCCCGCGTTATCAGGCGCGGGAGGATGTCAAAATGCCCAACTCGCCCTTGAAGGCGATTTTTCCGGCATAGGCCCGGGATCGCCGGATCGGCTCACCGGGCCCCGCCACGCAGGTTGCAGGCTTCAGGAGGAACAGCGGATGCCCCGGCGCGGCTTTTGCCTAGTTTTGTGGCCAGCGTGAAAGTTGTTCCACAGCGCCACGATCTTGGAAGGCTGGGGCCGTCGGCCACGACCTGGCTGTGGCGCACCTTGTCCCGGCCGCGTCAGACATGAGCCGTAACATCCCGACACGCCTTCCAGCGTCCGCGCGCCCCACTGCGACCATCGCCTGCCGATGCCTCACCGCGGCGATCGCTTGGCCTGCACTCTCCGCGGGCCCGCACCACACCAGCGATGAAACCCGCGGCTTCATTGCAACACCGACCGCAACAACCGCCCCATCTCCGCCGGGTTGCGCGTCACCTTGATCCCACACTCCTCCATGACCGCCAGTTTCTCCTGCGCAGTCCCCTTCCCGCCCGAAATGATGGCGCCCGCGTGGCCCATCCGCTTTCCGGGCGGCGCCGTGACACCCGCAATGAATCCAACGACCGGCTTGCGCATGTTGTCTTTGATCCACCAAGCGCACTTCTCTTCGTCGTCACCGCCGATCTCGCCGACCATGATCACCGCATCAGTGTCGGGATCTTCATTGAACATCCGCATGACGTCGATGTGCTTCAATCCGTTGACGGGATCACCGCCAATGCCAACACAGGTGGACTGCCCGATATCGGACAACTGCCCCACTGCCTCATAGGTCAACGTGCCCGACCGGGATACGACGCCCACCCGGCCCTTCTTGTGAATGTGCCCGGGCATGATCCCAATCTTGATTTCATCAGGCGTGATCACGCCCGGGCAATTGGGCCCGATGAGAATGGTGTGCTTACCCTCCATCCGACGCCTCGTGGCCACCATATCGCGGACGGGGACGCCCTCCGTGATACAGATCACCAGGTCGATGCCGGCATCCACCGCTTCATCGATCGCAGCCGCGGCGAACGGTGGAGGCACGTAGATCACTGAAACAGTCGCCCCCGTTTGCGAGCGCGCCTCTTCCACAGTCCCGAATATCGGAATGCCTTCGAAGCACTCGCCGGCCTTGTTGGGATTCACGCCGGCAACAAAGCAGGAGGAACCGTTGGCATACTCGCGGCACAGCCGGGTGTGAAACGCCCCGGTCTTGCCCGTAATGCCCTGAGTCATCACCCGGGTATGCTTACCGATGAGAATGCTCATGCTGCCGCCCCCACCGCGGCAACAATCTTTTGCGCCGCATCTGCCATATCATTTGCCGCGATGATGGGCAGTCCGGAAGTCTCGAGCATCTGCTTGCCCAGGTCCTCGTTGGTACCTTTCATGCGGACCACCAACGGTACGTTGAGATCAACTTCGCGGACGGCGGCAATCACCCCCTGCGCAATCGTGTCACACCGCATGATACCGCCGAAAATATTGACCAGGATTCCCTTCACTGCGGGATTTCCCAACATGAGCTTGAATGCAGCCGTCACCTTCTGTGGTGTCGCCCCACCCCCGACGTCCAGGAAGTTCGCGGGTTCGGCACCGTACAGTTTGATCACATCCATGGTGGCCATGGCGAGGCCTGCGCCATTGACGAGGTAACCGATGTTGCCACCCAGCGATATATAGGAGAGGTCAAACCTCGAGGCTTCGATCTCGGCGGGATCTTCTTCATCCAGGTCCCGCATGGCCTGAATTTCGGGATGCCGGAACAGTGCGTTGGAGTCAAAGTTGAGCTTGGCATCCAACGCCAGCACCTGGCCGTCACCGGTTATCACCAGCGGGTTGATTTCCGCCAGCGACGCATCGCATTCGACAAATGCACGATACAAACCCTGCATGAATCCGCGTGCCTCGGCCACAGACCCTTCAGGCACACCGATCATGCGAGCAACCGCTTCCGCCAAAGGGTCAGTCAGTCCCTCTAGCGGGTCCACCGCCACTTTGTGAATACGCTCGGGCGAGCGGCCAGCCACTTCCTCGATCTCCATCCCTCCCTCGGAACTGGCGATCAGCGTTACGCGCTGAGTAGTGCGATCCACAACCATACCCAGATACAACTCCTTACGAATGTCGGCGCCTCGTTCAACCAACAATCTTTTAACGACACGCCCGACGGGCCCGGTCTGATGAGTCACCAACGTCATCCCGAGTATTGCCTGCGCAAACTCGTGCACCTCTTGCAGCGACCGCGCCACTTTCACACCGCCGCCCTTACCGCGGCCACCCGCATGAATCTGGGCCTTCACGACCCACACGTTGCCACCGAGAGCACGTGCCGCCTCATCCGCTTCAGACACTGAGAAACAGGGAATCCCCCGGGGGGTCGCGACACCAAACCGCCGCAGGATCTCCTTGCCCTGATATTCGTGGACATTCATATGCGCCTCTTTCGGGCAAAACGGGGCCGCCCCGAATGCCCGGGTTTATTTTGCAGCTTCAGACGAATCGGCCCGGGCGCATTGTCCGCAGGCCGCGTGGAACCTTCTGCGACGTCTAACTCACACGACTTTCCTGCAGGCTCTTCGCCAACAGTTTGGTCAGTGAGTAGACGGTATCCAGGTGGGGCGTGGGTGTTTCGGTCAATCGCGCCAACTCCACGACGGCACCCAGTAAAGCATCGATCTCGAGATCACGGCCCGCTTCGACGTCCTGCAGCATGGAGGTCTTGTGGTGCCCCACCTTCTCCGCGCCGGCGATCCGCTTCTCGAGCGGTACCCGGAATGTAATTCCGAGCTTGTTTGCGATGGTCTGCGCCTCCGTCATCATGGCGGCGGCGAGCTCACGACTCGGCGGGTACTGGCAGATACCGGCCAATGTCGCCCGCGACAGCGCACTGATGGGGTTGAACGTCATGTTTCCCCAGAGCTTCAGCCAGATCTCAGCGCGAATATCGTCCAGTACCGGTGACTTGAGACCTGCCCGGGTCAAACTGTCAGCGACCCGCTGGACTCGCTCCGTGGTGGTCCCATCCAGCTCCCCCACCGGAAACCGGGTGCCCTCGACGTGCTTGATGACGCCATGCGAGACGAGCTCTGTTGCCGGATAAACCACACATCCGATGACCCGATCGCCGGGAATGTTCGCGCCAATGACGCCTGTTGGATCGACACTCTGCACCTGCGTACCGGCGAGCGCCCCGGCGTGCCGGTGGAAATACCAATACGGAATACCGTTCTGCATTGGAACAACCACTGTGTCGGGACCGAACAGTTTGGGCACGTCAGGTGCAACCGCCGCAACCTGATGTGCCTTCATGGCGAGAACAACCACATCCTGCGGGCCGGCCTCGGTGTAGTCGGATGTTGCATTGACGTGCGGCAGCACTTCCTCCGTACCATCCGCCACGGCCAAGCGCAGGCCATTGCTGCGTAAAGCCTGCAAATTAGCGCCCCGCGCAATGAACGTGACATCTTCCCCGGCCAGCGCCAGCCGGATGCCAACGTAACCGCCAATTGCCCCCACACCCACGACCGCGATTTTCATCAGCACGCCCATCAACCCGGTAGCCCAAAGACCACTATAGTTGATCGTAGATGCGTGCACGGATGTTTTCACACCGCTGGAATCAGCCCGGCGCCGCGCGCCCACTTGTACTTTGCTCCCAACACGGCGACCGGTATCTCAGTCGAATATGCGTAGGCCGGAATGCCATGTTGATACAGGTATTCGGCAGCCTCCTCAACTTCCACGTCACCAGCAAGAGAGGCCACCACGGGTTTTTCGATCCCCTTGGCACGCATCTGGTCCACGACCTCGACCATCAACCGGGCAAACACCATCGGAGGAGTAATGATCGTGTGCCAATAGCCCAGGATGAGCGCGTGAATACGCGGATCCTCGAGACCCAGGCGCACGGTGTTCTGATACGTGGTCGGCGGCTCGCCACCCGTGATGTCGACCGGATTTCCCGCAGCCCCGAATGGGGGAATGAACTTCCGGAACGCCGCGTCCAGGTCCTGCGGCATGGCCATGAGGGACAGACCATTGTCCACGCAGGCATCGGAGAGCAATACACCGGAGCCACCCGCTCCGGTAATGATCACAACGTTGTTACCTTTCGGGGTGGGAAGGACCGGGATCCCGCGGGCAAATTCGAGCAGGTCCCGTAAGGACCGGGCGCGAATGACACCGGACTGTTTGAATACGTCTTCATAGATCTTGTCGTTGCCAGCGAGCGCGCCTGTGTGGGAGCTGGCAGCCCGCGCACCCATGCTGGTGCGTCCTGCCTTGAGCACAACAACCGGCTTCTTCCTGGACACGCGCTTGGCGACTTCAGCAAAGCCACGGCCGTCCTTCAGATCTTCGCAGTGCTGAGCAATGATCTGCGTGTTGTCGTCCTGTTCAAAGAACGTCAGCAGATCGTCCTCGTCGATGTCGGATTTGTTGCCCAGGCCCACGATGGCCGAAACGCCCATCTTCGCGGAACGTGAGAAGCCGATGATCGCCATACCGATGCCACCGGACTGAGATGACAGCGCTGCCTTTCCTTTCACGTCATACGCGGTACAGAAGGTGGCGCACAGGTTTGAGGGCGTGTAGTAGAACCCATAGATGTTGGGACCCATCAGGCGCACGCCGTACTTGCGGCCGATTTCAATCAACTCCTGTTGGCCTTTGACGTTACCTGTTTCCGCAAATCCGGACGGGATGAGGACTGCGCCGGGAATCTTCTTCTCGCCCACTTCCGTGAGCGCCTGGGCCACGAACTTGGCCGGAATGGCGAACACGGCTACATCGATCTCAGCGGGAACATCCTTCACGCTCCGGTAGGCCTTCTTGCCCATGATGCTGTCAGCGCTGGGATGGATGGGATAGATCTCACCCACATAACCGCCGTTGATGAGGTTTTTCATCACGGAATTGCCGATCTTGCCGGTTTCCGCGGACGCGCCAATGACAGCCACCGCCTTCGGTCGCATGATGCGGTTCATCTGTTCGACAATCAGCTTCTGGTCGGGGCGATACCGCGCGGGCGGCGGATTGAAGTTGAGAACAACACGGACATCCGCGGCCGTCGCGCCCTTGTCGGTTGCGAAAACGGGATTGAGATCGAGCTCGGAGATTTCCGGAAAATCCGCCACGAGCGCTGACACCCGCTGGATCATGGAGGCCAGCGCCTCACGATCTACCGGCTTTGCGCCGCGGACACCGCGCAAGATTTCCGCAGCCTGAATCCCGTCCAACATGGAGAGCGCGTCTTCCGATGTAGCGGGCGCCAGACGGAATGTAATGTCCTTCAGAACCTCGACGAGGACGCCACCCAGTCCGAACGCCACCAACTTGCCGAAGGCAGGGTCAGTCACGGCGCCGATGATGACTTCATGGCCGCCAGTCAACATCTGTTGGATCTGTACGCCCAGGATTTCAGCCTTGGAGTCATACTTGCGGGCGTTCTCCACGATCGTGGCAAACCCTTTCGCGACGTCGTCCGCAGACTTCACGCCCACGAGTACCCCGCCGGCCTCGGTTTTGTGTAAAATCTGCGGTGAAACGATCTTCATGACCACTGGGAAGCCGATGCTGCTCGCGAGCTTCACCGCTTCCTCGCCGGTCGTGGCGACGCCCTCCCGGGGAATGTTGATTCCATAAGCCTCGCAGATCCCGCGGGCTTCAGGGGCCGTCAGGACCTCCCGTCCGGCTGCCCTGGCCTGGTCTAGTATGCGGCGAATCGCGCTCTTGGACATAGGTACTCCCTCGCGCGGACATCTTTAGTCCGCAACTAACTAACGCTCACCGGTTGTTAAACATCACGGCCTACAGGCCTCTGGTTCCACAGGCGCGGCACTAGCCGCGCGGAGCCCGGGTCCTCTTACGCCAGACTAGGCGCCCCCCCAAAAAGCGTGGTTTTTGGTGGCTGCCCCTCTGCATGCCCTGACGGGTTTGACGCTAGATCACTTTGCTGGCCCTCAGATTCGCAATCTCCTGGGCTCCCAACCCGAGCTCAGCCAGCACCTCCTCGGTGTGCTCACCCAACAACGGGGAACGCTTCACCTCGGTGACGCTGTCGCTCAACTTGATTGGATTACCCACGGTCAGATACTTGCCGCGTTTCGGATGATCCACTTCCACGATGGTGCCGGTGGCCCGCAGTGAGGGCTCGTGGGCCAGTTCCTTCATGGACAGGATCGGACCGCACGGAATGTCGTGTTCGTTCAGGATGTCCATGGCCTCGAACTTCGTTTTGGTCATGGTCCATTTTTCGATGGTCTCAAACACCTGCTTGAGGCGTGGCAGGCGCGCAGTGGGTGTCGCGAAGTCAGGGTCCGTAACCCACTGCTCCTTGCCGATGACGTTGCAGATTTCCTTCCACACCGGCGCCTGGCAGATGAAGTACAGGTAGGCGTTGGGATCGGTCTCCCAACCCTTGCACTTGAGAATGGAGCCCGGTTGTCCGCCGCCCGAAGCATTGCCCGCCCGAGGCACCGCATCCCCGAACTTGCCGTCCGGGTACTGCGGGTACTCCTTCATGACACCGGTCCGCTCCAACCGCTGTTGGTCGCGCAACTTCACGCGGCACAGGTTCAACACCCCATCCTGCATCGCAGCGAGCACTTTTTGCCCCCGGCCGGTTGTGTTGCGTTGATAAAGTGCCGCAACGATCCCCAGTGCGAGGTGCAGGCCGGTGCCGCTGTCGCCGATCTGTGCGCCGGTGACGAGGGGGGGACCGTCGTCAAAACCGGTAGTCGACGCGGCACCACCAGCACACTGGGCAACGTTCTCGTAGACTTTGCATTCTTCGTACGGTCCGGGTCCAAACCCCTTCACTGAAGCCACGATCATCTTCGGGTTGAGCGACTGAATCCGCTCCCATGTAAACCCCATCCGGTCGAGTGCCCCGGGCGCAAAGTTCTCCACCAGAACATCACATCGCCTGATGAGCTTTTCCAGGACGTCCTTGCCCGCGGCGCTCTTGGTATCGAGCGTAATCGAGCGCTTGTTGTGATTGAGCATCGTGAAGTACAGGCTATCGGCATCCGGGACGTCACGTAGCTGCTCGCGCGTGACATCTCCTGCGCCCGCGCGCTCGACTTTGATGACATCGGCACCGAACCAGGCCAGCAGTTGAGTGCAGGTCGGCCCTGACTGCACATGGGTGAAATCGAGAATACGGACGCCGTCGAGTGCCTTGCCCATAAAGCTGCTCCAAAAAAGCGCGACTATCGAACTATTTGTACATGGTCTGGTTCTTGGTGCCCGGCGCGTATTCGCGCGGGTCCACCCAGATATTGACCACTGCTGATTTTCCCAGACGGTGCACAGACTCGCGAGCCCGCTGCAGCGCGGGAGCAATCTGCGCGGGGTCGCGCACTTCTTCGCCGTACCCGCCCAACATCTCCGCGAACTTGCCAAACGGCACATCGCCCAGCAGGTTGCCCACGTTGCCCCGCTGATCTCCGTACTTGGCCAACTGGCCATAGCGGATCTGGTTCATGGCCGAGTTGTTGCCAATGACCGCAATGTAGGGAACCCCGAAGCGATTCGCGGTCTCCATGTCGAATGCGGTCATGCCGAAGGAGCCGTCGCCGTAGTAGCAGAGGACTTCCTTGTTGGGATTGGCGAGCCCCGCGGCAATCGCGAATCCCGTACCGACTCCCAGGGAACCGAGCGCACCCGGATCCATCCACTGACCCGGTCCGCGCGGCCTCACCGCCTGGGCCGAGATCGTCACGACATCACCGCCATCGCCTATATAGATAGTGTTGTCCGCGAGGAACTCATTCAGCTCGTAGGCAACGCGATACGGATGGATGGGCGTGTTGTTCGACTTGAACAGCGGCATCAGCTTTTCGGTGGCAAGCGCTTCTGCGTCCGACAGCTTCTTCATCCACTGCTGGCGCAGTTGACGTTTGTCCTGCTTGATGCGGCCGGAGGCGGCCTGCAGGACTGCGCCGAGGATTGCGCCCGGGTGCCCCACGAGACCGAGGCTGATATCGCGGTTCTTACCCACCGTGCGGTAGTCCATGTCAATCTGGACCAGCGTCAACTTGTTGCTGATGCGTTTGCCGTAGCCCATCCGGAAGTCAAACGGCGTACCCACGATGACAATGACATCCGCTTCGGCGAATGCATTGCCACGCGTGCGATCAAAGTGATGCGGATCGCCCGGTGGCAGCAGGCCGCGGCTGCCACCGTTGAAGTAACCCGGGATATCGAGTCCCCGCAACAGCGCAATGGCCTCTTCGTGACCGCGCGCGGTCCAAACCTGCTGTCCATAGAGAATCGCAGGTCGCTCGGCGTTGACGAGAATGTCAGCCAGCTTCTGGATGTCATTCGGATCGCCGATGGACTTTGCCGACGCCCGATAGTGCCCCGGCTTCGGAACCACTGCCTTGGTGATGTCGACCTCACGGTCGAGAACGTCACGGGGGATTTCCAGGTACACAGGACCCGGGGCGCCATTGAAAGCTTCACGAGCCGCCATGCTCACCATGTCCGCAACGCGCTCGGTGCTCGGCACGCTCGCCGCGAACTTGGTGATGGGAGACATCATGTCAACGTGAGGCAGGTCCTGCAGCGAGCCCATCTTGTGCTGTGTCAGCGCACCCTGTCCGCCGATGTGAAGAATCGGGCTCTCCGAACGGAACGCGGTCGCAACACCGGTCACCGCGTTGGTACAACCCGGACCCGCCGTAGTGACAACACAACCGAGCTTGCCGGTCTGCCGCGCGTAGCCATCGGCGGCGTGGGCGGCCACCTGCTCGTGGCGCACATCGATGATGCGGATACCCTCATCAACACAACCGTCATAGATGTCGATGATATGGCCACCGCAGAGAGTGAAGATCGTATCTACACCTTCGTTCTTCAGCGCCTTTGCGACCAGGTGGCCGCCCGAGGCGACGCCCGCATCCCGGCTCTTTCGCTGCAGAGTGTCCTCGGCCGTTGTGGATTGCCGTTTGTCGTTCGTTCCATTGTTCACTGCCTGGGGGGCCGGCACTGGATTGACGCTTGCCATGGTTCCTTACTCCTCACGTGGTCCGTCGGTCGCCAACGGCTTGGTGCGCGAAATGGGCCTTACTGATCGCAAAGTGCCGTGCTCGCAGCGGCTTCAGGACCAACAGCGCGAGAGCGGCTGCCAGAATGTTGAAGCTCATGGCGATCATGAAAACCGTGCCCCAGCCGTTGGACTTGGCGATTTCCGCGGCGATGGGCACGAGCAACGCGCCCGAGCCTTTCGCGGTGTAGAGCATTCCAGCGTTGGATGCGGCGTACTTCGCGCCGAACGTGTCGCCTTGAGTGGCCGGGAACAGACTGAAGATTTCCCCATACACACCAAAGTACAACGCCGTCACCAGGACGAAGACAGTTGGATTGCTGCCCGAGACGCTGAGAATGTAGAGCGTGCCGGCGCCGAGGATGAAGGCGATCGCCATGGTGTACTCACGGCCGATCTGATCCGAGACCCAGCCGAAGAAGGGACGTCCGATACCGTCGAATATGCGGTTGAGGGAGAGCGCAAACACCAGTGCCGGCATGATGAATCCAAACAGCTCCACCGGCGTTTTCTCGATTCCGAGATCCTTGGCAATCGGGGCCATGGATGCGGCCATGGTGAGGCCACCGGCAGCGATGAGCACAAACATCACATACATCACCCAGAAACACGGGCTGCGCAGGACTTCAGCGGGCGTGTAACCATGAGCGGTCTGGGCGGCTTTGACCTTGGCGGCCTGCAACGCGGCGGGTGCCACCTCCAGCCCCCAGGACATGAGAAACACGATGCCACCCTGGATCAGGCCGAATACCAGGAATGCCTGCTCGTAGCCGGACGATTTGATCATGCTGGCAATCGGGCCGATGGTGAGCGCCGCGCCGGCTCCAAATCCCGATGCGGTAATGCCCGCGGCAAGACCGCGGCGGCCGGGGAACCATTTCAGCGCGTTTCCAACACAGGTCCCGTACACGCAGCCGGTGCCGATGCCACCGATAGCCGCTGCCACATACAACACCGGCAACGAGCTCGCGCTCGAGTTGATCAGCCAGGCGATGGCCACCAGGAAGGAGCCACCCATCACAACCCAGCGCGGACCAAATCGGTCGACCAGATACCCTTCGACGGGAATCAGCCAGGTTTCAACGAGAACAAACAGTGTGAAGGCCACCTGGATCGCCGGGCGACCCCAGTGGTATTTCTCATCGATCGGGTTGACGAACAGTGTCCAGCCATACTGGAGATTCGCAACGCAGGCCATACAGATGACCCCGAGGGTCAACTGCAGCCATGGATTCCCGAATGCTCCGCCTCTCCCATTCGAATTCGCATTCATGGTCCGGTCCCCCTCGTTTTTCGCACCAGCGGTCCTGCCTCTGCCCGGCTGGTATATCATATTTTTTGGCTTTGTATAGGTGGGCAACGCGGCAGGCCCCTGACAACAGCCGGGAAAAAAGCGTGCAGTGATTCGGATTTTCAGTCGCTGCGGCTGCACGTGTCCCGTGTTTGCCGTACAATCTAATATATCTAGTACAAACCCAGCGAGGGTCAGCAGTTTCGATGCAAGCTATTGGTTCAATTGCTTTTTTTGCCGGCGGCGTGGCCGCTGTCTCCGGAATTTCCTTATTTTTGTATTCAGTGTTGCCTGAGTCCGTACTTTCGTACGCAGAGCGTCATGGGCGTTTCCAAGGACTACGCGTTCAGGAGACACTTGCCAATGGGACACGGGCGGGGCAACCGCCTGCAGCACGACAGGTAATGACAGTACAAATGGCTTCGGCGGAATGAGCACAACCGAAAACCTGATTCAGCGCGCCACGGCGTCCACGCCGCTGGCGCTCGCCCCTCTCAACGCGACGAGCTTGCGGGATCAGGCCTACACGCTGATCAAGGCGGCAATCGCTGACACCGACATCTACAACCCTGGCCAGGAGCTTCGCCTCGACGAGCGGCAGCTCATCACGGCGCTCGGGGTGAGCCGGACTCCGATCCGGGAGGCGCTGTCGCTCCTCGAGCAGGAAGGTTTTGTCAGGACGGTTCCCCGTCGCGGTATCTACATCGTCCGCAAGTCGAAGCAGCAGATCATTGAAATGATCCAGGTGTGGGCGGCGCTCGAGTCCATGGCGGCGCGGCTCGCGACTTTGCATGCTCCGGACGCGGAGATTGCCAAGCTGCGGCATTTGTTTGATGAATTTCAGAACTCGCCGCCCAATGAGCATCTGGATGAGTATTCAGATGCCAACATTGCATTCCACACGGAAGTGATCCGGTTGGGCGGGTCGCAGACCATCATTGATATGACCCGGAACCTGTTGCTGCATGTTCGCGCGGTGCGTCGTGCAACCATCTCGCAGAGCGACCGGGCCGCGCGCTCCATCATCGATCACCTGAAGATCATTGAAGCGCTGGAAAGGCGCGACACGGAGCTGGCAGAGCGGTTGACCCGTCAACACACGCTGGATCTGGCCACTCACGTGGACCGCTACGGGGACTTCCTGGGCTGATTGTTATCCCCAATCGCCGAGGGTCGCTGTATCTTCGAGATACAGCGGCTGTTGGATGATCTCGGGGTTGCCCTTGGCCACAATTGTTTGCAGCAGCCCGCTCTGCGCAATCGCAGGGTCGATTTGCGTGGCCGTGCCGTTCTTGATTCGCAGATAGATCCGACCGGATCTCTGATCCGCGAAATTGATCTCCTTGAACACCTGGATGCAGCGCCGCAGGAATCCGAGATTGTGCTCCGGGGCGAGCAGCGCCTCGTTTGGATACAGTTTGTCCGGCGCGGTGGCATCGACGTCCACTCGCCCGAAACGCTCGATATCCAACAGCTTGTCGACATCCAGCACATTGAGTGTGAAGTTGTCTCCGAAGGCGACCGTCTTCGGTAACGCTCCATAGGGCACGCTGTTGTCCAGAAACTCGATGCGCATCTGCTTGTCAGTGCGATGAACCCAGGTAAAGAATACGTTGGGTACACCGACATAGGCTTCGACGCAATGGGCCAACGTATCGTCGACTGCCTTGTAGCGTCCAAACTCCAGTCCCCTCATCCACGCGCGTTCAACCAGTTGCTCGGGTGGCGTGATGACGAAAAAAAGGTACACGTAGTCGCCAAAGCGGGTCAGCAGATTGCTGCCGGCCTCGTCTGAATCGGGAGCAAAGCTGTCGAATCGAAACCGGTCAATCAACAGGTGCGCCATGTCTCCCCGGGCATGTTTGCGGGCCATGTAGCGATCGAGCTTCTGATCGACGATCTGCAGCTCCTCCGAAGTGAAAGCTCCCGCGTATTTGTATGCGGACCCCAGAGAGCCGTAGTCGAGCAGTTGCTTGCGGAAAATGTCCGGGCTGATCAGCGCGAAATCAGCCCACTTTACGCCGAGGGCCCCCGCCAGTTTCCGATGCAACGGCCGCAGGCTGCTTTTTCCCGAAGCCGAAGGGCCTTTGGTGTTGATGATGATCGGTTTGTCCTGGCGCGGCAGTCGTGTGTAATTTTCAGCCTCGATACCTTTATGCAGGAGCGGCTCGATCGTGCGGCCCACGACATCGCTGCCATAGTCATTGCACGCCAGGCCGGTTGCCACGGAGCAAATCAACTCCGGCGTGCCCCATGCGCGGCCGTTGGTTGTAAAGAGAGCTGACATCACTCGCACCAGGGCACGATAGGCCGCGCGCTTCAGCGGGTCATCAGTGGCCGCCGCTTGGCGCTCGAGTGCTGCGATTTGTTGAGGCCCCCATGCTGTGGCATTCATCTGCGGCGCGGGGACGTTTGTTGGCAGGCCGTTCGCCTGCACGCCGGGTTTCGCCTGCACGCCGGGGTTTGCCTGCGCGCTGGGGACGTTTGCCTGCGGCCCCGAGGCAGCCGCCTGCGGCTTGGCTCTTCTGAACCAGCGTAGCCTGGGTGGCCGACTCGGGCTGCCACCGGGGGCGGCCCGCGGTGTTGTCAACTCGGTCAATGCTTCGAGGATGACCGCTGCCAGTTGCCCTCGGACGCTGGCGTATTCAGCCTCGATTGCCTCCATTTCGGGCTCGATGTACCGATGGAGCAACCGATCGGTGATCAAACGGAAATTGATACCCAGGTCCCCGATCTTCTCACCCGTAGGCACGCTGAGGTTTGCCATCACCCGGATCATCAGCTCATGCAACACCAGGCGCTGAGGTCGAAATATCGCCAGATCGCACAGCGGCAATCCCGTGAGTTGACGCAGCTCCGTGGCGGAGGAGACCCGCGTGAAAGAGTTCTCCGGGCGGAAAATAGTGCACATGTGCCGCAACTCCCGGGGCACCTGGGAATTGAGACCGGGATTCCACGGGCCGTAGCTCATGGTGAGAGCTTAGCGGCTCGCGGGTACATCCGCAGCACCGGGACCTCTCCTCGTTGCAGTTTCCGCTGCACGTCTTCCCAATATCCGACAGTGAGCAGATCGGCATTCTGGTTGCGGAAACAACGGCGTGCGAAGTCGTTTTTCAACTGCATGCCATATTCGATTTCTTCGGGCAGGAAGATGACGCCGTCCTCGAAATACCAGTCGGGGACGGTTTCCTCACCCGGCTCCCGGTCGGCATTGGTGCGGATCTTCACCTCCGTCAACTTCTCAACCGCATCATAGTCGAACAGAAACACCTTGCCGTAACGGCCAACACCATAGTTCCGGGAGTCGAGGTCCTTGTTGAAGATGTTAGTTGCGGCGTTGTTGCGGATGCAGTGACCCAGGCTCTGGATGACAGCTCGCGTGGCCTCCTCGTCAGCGGTCTCCAGGTAAACAGGCAGCGGCACAATTTTCAGCTGCACGATGAGTGAGCGAATGAAGATATCATTGGATTCCACTCGTACGCTGGCAGGCGCTTCCCGCAGCAGTTCTTCGAGGAGCTCCGGCTCAAAGAGCTCGCGGTCCAGGCGCACATTGAAGTACATGACATTGTCCAACATGCTGCCCGCGCGGTTGATTTCGTGCACCGCGCGGTACTTCTCGATAACGGCATCGACGCCTGGAAACGCACCCCACTTGTACGCCGCTGTTGGCACATCGCGAATGACTTTCAGGTGATATGAACAGGCCTCGAACGTAAATCCCAGAGCCACGGTTCCCACGGCTCCCGGCGATTTCGCGAGCTTCTGGCCGCTGGCGCGAACGCTGTCCATGATCTCATTGAGGATGGCGACCTTGCCGACATGGTTGTATCCGATCGTCGAGTAGTGATGGCCCAACGGCCGCCGCGGCATGATACTGAACAGAAAGACACATGTTTGGTAATACAACGGCGTCGTTACGTGGAAGTTCGCCAATGCGGAGCTGAAGAGATCGTGGATGTCGGACACTTGTTGCAGCACTGCATCGACGTACACACCCTCCGGGCTGTTGAGAAGTGCCACCACGAAGGGAATAAATGTGCCGTCCGGCATGACCCAGCGGCCGACGATGAATGCGCTTCTGTCTCGGAAGAACCCGGCCTCGATGACATCCAACGCGGTTGGGGTTGTATCGTGCGTCAATTTTTCCAGGATGCGACAGGCATCAGCCTGCAGATCTCTGAAGGCAGTGGCGATATGCGGAATCTGAAGTGCTGTCAGGATCAGGTCAACGTCAATGTGATCCTGGACGATAAGGCGTTTATGCGCCGAGGCCATGGAGTTCGCGCGCCGCTTGCTGGGCGGTGGGAATGAGTAGGCGACCGGCTTCCACAGCCCGTGGTCAATGTTCCTGCGCAGGGAATGAGCAAAGCTGAACGCGATGTCGGCTTCATAGCGATCGACAATCATCGCCATGAACAGGCGGTCGAGTTTGTCCCAGATGGCCGCATTGTTGGCCAGCGCCGGAAAGGCCTCGAGTATCCGTGGGCCATGCTGGGAAATGTAGCGACTGTAAAGGCCGAGACGCTCGTGGCTGATTTGAATGGACGCATGCGTGTCCATTGTTTCGAAAGCCCGCTTTGCCTTGAACGGGTATTCGCAAAGCTGGGCATAGAACTCATCATGGATTGTCAGTATCAGCCGTGCGGTTGCGGCGATACGTGCATCCTCCCGCGCAGAAGAGATTACATGCCCGTAGGCCTTCTCTACCTGCCGAGAGGTGCTATCCACTATTTCTCAGGGCCGTCGCAATCGCATTGATGGACAACTGGATTCCCTCGCGCACCCGCGGATCTTTCTCACCTGCGCGATGGCGCCTGAGCATTTCGACCTGCAGGAGGTTGAGCGGCTCGATGTAGGGCAAACGCAACCGGATGGAGGCATCCAACGCCGGATGCCTCTCCAACAGTCGCGACTGCCCGGTGACGACCAACAAGGCATCCTGCGTGATCGTCCAGGTATCCCGGATGTGCCCGAAGATTGCGCCAGCTCTCGATTTATCCTCAACGAGGTTGGCATACAGAGCGGCGATACCCATGTCCGACTTCGACAGCACCATCTCCAGGTTGTCTACCGTGGCACGGAAGAAGGGCCAGGCCGCGAGCATCTCTTTGAGCAGCGCGGGATCCTTGAATGACCGTAGCGCCTGCCCGACTCCGTACCACCCCGGCAACATGACGCGCGCCTGGGCCCAGCTGAAAACCCAGGGGATGGCGCGCAGATCCTCGATTCGCTCGGAGTTGGTCCGCGACGCAGGACGGGAGCCGATCTTCAGTTCGGCGATTTCGATCAGCGGTGTCATCTGGCGGAAGAACCGCGAGAATCCTTCCGTTTCGTACACGAGCTTGCGGTACGATCGGAACGCCTCGTTGGAAAGCGCGTCCATCGCCGCGGCGAACTTGGCTCGATCTTTCGCGGAAAGCTGCTCTTTTTCCAGTGAAGTCAGCAGCGTGGCGGCCGTGATGGATTCCAGATTCACGGCGGCGCTGTCGCGAGTACCGTATTTCGCGGCGATGATCTCGCCTTGTTCCGTGATCCGGATGCGGCCTTTGACCGTACCGTGAGGTTGACCGCGGATGGCATCGAAGGACGATCCGCCGCCACGGCCCACCGCACCGCCACGGCCGTGGAATACCTGCATCACGGTACCCGCCTGCTCGAAAACCTGGGCCAGCGCGGTCGTTGCCTGCTGCAGACTCCAGACGGAAGTCAGGTAACCCCCATCCTTGTTGGAATCAGAGTACCCGACCATCACTTCCTGAAAGCCTCGTGCCTGCGTGATGGCAGCGACCTCGGGAAGCCCGAGCCATGCGGTCATGACCTGCGCCGAATTCCGCAGGTCACCAATGGTTTCAAACAGCGGGACGGCCATGATGGCCGCTTTTCCAGGCCGGTACAGGCCTGCTTCTTTCAGCAGGATGTTGACCTCCAGCAGATCCGACACGCTGTCGCATTTGGAGATGATGTAGGTCGTGATGCACTGCGGACCGTAAATCCGGTGAGCTTCGGCGGCGGCCCGGACAATGGCCAGCTCCGAGTTTGTTTCAGGGCTGTAGGTGGCGAATGGGCTGGCGAGGAGACGTTCGCTCGACAGCTCTGATCGCAGCAGTTCAACGCGTTCGGCTTCGTCCAGCCCCTCGTAGTCTTTCGCGACCCCGGCGACTTTCAGGAGGTCACCTACCACACGAGCGTGAACGTCGGAGTTCTGCCTCAAATCCAACGTGGCGAGATGAAAACCAAACGTTTCAACCGCTCTGATGAGGCGCGTCAGGGCCCCGGAATCGCTGTTTTGCGCTTCGAGTGAGCCCTGGATGACCTGGAGGTCCGCCTCGAGACTCTTCGCGTCGGGATACGGTTCGCCGTGAACGGACGCGGGTCTGGGTGGTACGTGACCTGTGATCTGTTTGTATGTGGCGGCGAGCCGTGCGTAGATTCCAGTGATGGCTCGCCTGTAAGGCTCGTCTGAACGCGCGGGATGATTGTCGCCGCTGCGCTCCGCAAGGCCTTTCAGTTCCTCAGAGATTGCTGCCTGCTCGTTCGATATGGAGAGCTCGGCGCCCAGGGCGTGCAATTGGGCCAGATAATCGGCAAGCAGCGCCTGGGACGAACGGCCGAGTGTGAGCTTGAGGGAGTCAGCGGTGACGTGTGGATTGCCGTCGCGATCGCCACCGATCCAGCTTCCGGGTCGCAGGAAGCTCGCTGGTCTACGGCCTAGAGACCGCTCCCAACGCACATAAAGCGCGGGAATGACGGGCAAGAACACCTCGCGCAAATACGCGAGTGCAATATCCACCTCGTCCGACACATAGAGCCGCTCGCGGCGCAGCGCTCGCGTCTGCCACAGCAGCGCAATCTGCCTTTCAATGCCCTGCTCTATCAGTTCACCGTCCGCTGTTTCGGTCCGACCGGCATCGCGCAAGCGCATCAGCTCAAAAATGCGATTGCGATGGTCGATCATGCTCTTGCGCATGACCTCCGTGGGATGCGCAGTCAGCACGGGCACAATCAGCGCCTGGTCGAGCAGGTCGTTCACCCGTTTCTCATCGACGCCTTGCGACTTCAGATATTCGAGCGTGGCGGCCATCGTGCTTTCTTTTTCGGCAGTCACGCCCTGGCGATCTTCAGCCAGGTTGGCGAGCATCGAAAACAGCATGAAACTGCGGACAAACGCGACGGTCTCGTCGAGCGTGAGGGTATCCAGGCCGGCATCCAGACCGCGGGGATTTGAGATGCCGCGATAACGGTCTACTGAGCCGGCACGAATGGCTTCGATGCGCTGAAAGAGTGCATCGCCACCGTGAGCACGGATGACATCTCCCAGGATCTTGCCCAGGAAGCGGACGTCGGCGATTTGAGTGAGCGGTTGATTCACGAACAGGCCTGCGATGACATACGGTTACAGCGGCCCCTTGCGACCGCTCTTCCGGAACGATACAGGTCGAGGCGATCTGCCTCAAATTCGCGACATCCGACGCCCAGCGTGCAACCAGCGGTGGATCACATCCGTGACATCGTTTCGTTCCTGTCGCCAAGTCCTGACGCGCGATTTTCGTCGCGTTCGACTATGGTTCCGCCATGTTTATTTTCAATCTGCGCGCGGCTGCCCTGGCGGTCGCATTGGTGGGTTTGTTGAGCGGCTGTGGTGGCTCGGACAGCGGGTCCTCGGGAACCGCCACGTCCGCGTCAACGCCGGGGTCAACTTCAGGCTCGACGTCGGCATCGGGCTCGGATTCAACATCGACATCGACTTCCTCGACCGCCGGCGCCAGCGGCAGCTCGGGCACCAACCCACAAAACGGCGGTACTACCAACACGCAGAACGGCGGTGCGCCGAGCACGCCGGTCACCTCACCAGTGACCACGCCGCCCATGACGCCCACCGCCAAGAGCGCAAAGCGTGGCATCGCCTATGATCTGGCCGACCCGCTGGACTTCCAGGCCCTCTCCCCAGGCGTGAGCTGGTGGTACAACTGGAGCTCGCAACCCAACAAACAGGTTCCGGCTGACTACGTTGCCCAATACGGGGTTGATTACTACCCGATGCTGTGGAACGGCAACTACGATGCCACCGCCGTTGAATCGTTCCTGCACGCCAACCCTGACATCAAGTACCTCCTCGTCATGAACGAACCCAACCTGACCTCCCAATCGAACCTGACTCCTGCGCAGGCAGCGGCCATCTGGCCCGGCTATGAAGCCATCTCCGCCCATACGGGCGTAAAGATCGTCGGCCCCCAGATCACCTGGGGCACGATGGCCGGTTTCAACGATCCGGTCGCCTGGATGGACGCCTTCATCGCCGCCTACCAAGCCGCAAACGGCGGCCGCGGTCCGCAAATCGACTACCTGGCATTTCACTGGTACGACTACGGCCTGTCAGGCCAGCTCGACCGGTTGACCAGGTACGGCAAGCAGTTCTGGGTTACGGAGTTTGCGAACTGGCATTCGCAGAATGACGGCGCACAGATTGACACGCTCGCCAAGCAGGAAGCGCAGATGAAGGACATGGTCGCGACGTGCGAGTCGCGCGCTGATGTTGTTCGCTATGCCTGGTTTACGGGGCGTTGGAACAACGACGTCCACTTCACCAGCCTGCTCAGCACGCCTGCCCAGCTCACCGACCTGGGGAAACTGTACCTGACACTGCCCTACACCGCGCAGTAGCTTCAATAATTCGGACTATCGTCCGTCGCAGTGCACTCCCCGCCACGCTACTTTGAGACCCAGGTAGCATGGAGGGTGATGCGCTATGAAGATGAATCTGGAGATTGACGACGGGCTGGTTGCAAGGATCGACGAGATCGCAAGCGTACAGAAAACCTCGAGAGAGCTTTCGGTGGTAGCGGCCCTGCAGTGCTGGTACGCCCATCCAAAGATATGCGACTTCGGTGATTTCGTGATCCATCGGTCCGGGCCAGAACTGAGGCCGGATTTCAAGGAATTACCGCCGGACACTCAGAGAGATCTACTGGGGGAGAGATTGCCATGACATACCTGCTGGACACGGATACGTTCAGTAACCTCGTTCGCAATCACGCGCGAGTCGAGCTCAGATACTCGCTCGTTGGAACTGCCGCGACTTGCATCTCAACCGTGACGGTCCACGAAATCGAGTTCGGTCGATTGCTCCACCCAGAGAGAATGACGCGGCACAACTCGCGTATCAACGCACTGTTGCGCGAGATACCTGTTTTGCCCTTTGATTTCGATGATGCCTGCACCTCCAGCAGGATCGACGTTGCCTTGACCAGCGCGGGAGAAAGGATCGGCGAGTATGATGTCTTGATTGCCGGCACCGCGCTAGCAAGAGGACTGATCCTCGTCACCAGCAACACAAGGGAGTTCTGCCGAGTAGATGGGCTCCAACTCGAAGATTGGCGTGAGGCAACGCTGGAGGTCCGCGAGCCGCTCCATGCCGCGCATCGTTACAGGGCGGCCGCGAGGAGCGTCACCAGCCACCCCATCATGGGCTGACGGTTCTCGAGCCTGAGGCGGACTTTCTTCATGTGCTCGAGGGTAAAGCCGCTGCTCGAGGCTAGATTGCGGATATAGTCGGCATGGTGGGCATACCGGCCAGTGGGACCCAGCCAATAGTCTTTTGAGCCGGCTGCAGCGCGGATATCCTCAGCTGACTCAATGCTGAAAGCCAACACGCCACCCGGGCGCAACGCCCGGCGCGCCGCCAGTATCACCGCGTCGAGTTTCCCCACGTAAACAAACACATCGCCTGCGACCACCACATCGTAGCGACCTGGAACCGCAAGCGCCGTCATCAGGTCGCCGCAAATCAGCTCACGGTAGACCCCGCGCTCACGGGCACGCTCTATCATCTTCGGCGAAAGGTCGACGCCAACGAGCCCTTTGGCGTGAGGGGCGATCTCGACACCGACCAGTCCCGTGCCACACCCCAAATCCAACACATCCCACGGCGGCGGACTCACCTGCCCGGCCGCCACAACCGCGGCAACCAACTCGCGGGGCACCGAATAAGACAGCCCTTCCACGAGTTGCTGATCAAACGTATCCGCGCAATTGTCGAATAACTGCCTGACGTACTCGTCCCTGGGCCGCTCCGGATTCGCGCCACTCAGGGCGGCCACGAAGTGGGCCGCAATGGTGTCCCAAGGGTCACGCGCCAGCTTCTGCTCGAAGCACTTCAACGCCGCCGCCGGGTGCCCCAACTCACACAGCCGGTTACCCAGGATCGCCAGATACTGCGCCGGGTTCGCAATACCCGGCACGGCCACCAGATCGAATTGGCCGAGAATGATCAGCGCCGCGTCATGCAACAGCCGAGCTCCAGGCAATTGCATCGCATTCTTCACGTGCCCAATGGACGCAGATGCCTGACCAGCCACCACGAGCGTCTCAGCGAGATGGTAATGTGCTTCAGGCACCCGGGGAGCAAGCTCAACGGCCCGCTGGCAAGCCTCGACAGCGCCTGTCATGTCACCCTGAGTCCTCAGTACCATTCCCAGTCGCGCATAAATGGGCGCGGGGCTCGCACTGCTCGTGACCAGCTCGCGAAACAAGTCAATCGCGGCCTGGGTCTCACCCAGGTCAACGAGCACATCACCGAGGCTGACACGCGTGGGCTCGAACCCTGGTGTGATCTGAAGCGCCGCCTGCAGATGCTCCCGCGCATCACGCAAGCGCCCCCGCCGCTTGAGCTGCTCAGCCAGATTCACATGCGCCGGCGCGTAACGCGAATTCAGAGATAGAGCCTTGCGACAGGCCGCCTCAGCCTCGTCGAACCGCTTCAGCTCCCTGAGAACGATTCCCAGCTCATCATGCACCTCGGCGCTAAAGGGCGCGACCCGGGTCGCCCGCGCCAACAGCTCGGCAGCCTCGGTGCCACGCCCCGCTCGGAACGCCATGTTGGCCTGGAGGCGCAACGCTCCGACATCCTCGGGAGGCCGTTTATTCAAACAACATTGTTTATATTTGCGCCCACTGCCGCAAGGGCACGGATCATTCCTGCCCGGAGCGCTCACGCCTTCAGCGCCGAAACCAATCGGTCGATGTGGCTTCTGTCCGTGAACAGTGAAGGCGTCACCCGGACACAACTTCCACCTGCCACTCCGGTTCGATGGACAGTGAAGATCCGATGATCCTCCAACAGTTGACGAGCGAGCGCGATGTTGTCCGCAGCGGCGCCGAGCCCCTTCAGGCGAAACGAAGTAATCCCGCCATGGAGTCGCCGGTCAGACGGAGTCAGGATCTGTATCCGCCCGTGGTCACGGAGCGTTTCAGCCCAGGAATCCCGGAGGTACCGCAGCCGCGCCTCCTTCGCCTTAATTCCAATCGTCTCTTGAAAATCGAGCGCTTCAGGCACGGTCAGAAAAGCAGCGAAGTTACTGGTGCCCGAATGCACACGCGCACGGACATCGTCAGTCCCGTGCTCTTCACTGGCCATGAAGACATCAATGTCCGAAATCCTCTGCTTGCGGATGTACAACACCCCGACTCCC
>Ga0207703_10000282_pt1 | contig 56527 bp, 54 predicted proteins | sample KBSSwiS12_FD_184304 | JGI IMG/M metagenome (GOLD analysis project Ga0207703, IMG submission 184304) | Switchgrass rhizosphere microbial communities from Kellogg Biological Station, Michigan, USA - KBS Switchgrass S1-2 (SPAdes) (version 2) | ecosystem: Host-associated > Plants > Roots >... | reverse complement strand
CAGCGCGCCCGAAGCACGCGAACACGAGGCGACCTTCCCCACACACGATCGTCCGCGCCACAGGGCGGCCCGGTCAAGCACGACCGACCGAGCACCCCTTGACAAGCAATCCTCCATAGGGAATCAGCCGGTCGTGATCGTGGCCAGCGCTCGGCCGAGCGCGTCGAGCTGCTCGCCCGTCCCCTGCTCGCGCCAGCTCGGCTGCTCGTGACCGTCCAGGTAGGCGCCCTGCTCGACCAGACGCAGCCGGGTTCCGTCGCCGTCGGCGGCGATCTCGATGGTGGCCTGGGAGATCGTGGTCAGCTCCTCGTCGAGCAGGAACCGGGAGCTGTAGGCGATCCGCTCGCCGGGGACGATGTCGTAGTAGCGGGAGATGAAGGTGACCGGCCGGCCGTCGGGCATCGTGCCGCTGGTGACCTCCTCGCCGCCGACGCGGAAGTCGAGCTGGTGCGTCGCGCCGGGCGTGGCGAACCAGGCGGCCTTCTTCGCCGGCTCGGCCCAGGCCGCGAAGACGTCGCCCGGGCGCGCGGGGTAGGTCCGCTCCAGGGCGAAGGTCGCATGGGTGATCGATCGGGTGGTCATCTCGGGTCTCCTTCGTCTGGCGTGGCCTGAACGGGTGGGGCCTGTTCTGGTGTGCGTGTGCCGTCGGTCGCGAGCGCGTGGTCGGGTTCAGCCGTGCCGTCGGGCGTGGGCGTGCCGTCGGGCGTGGGCGTGCCGTCGGGCGTGGGCGTGCCGTCGGGCATGAGCACGGCTCCGAGCCGGTCCAGCCGGATCTCCCAGGCGGTCCGCTGCTGGCTGAGCCATTGCTCGGCCGCGCGCAGCGCCGTCGGCTCGATGCGGCAGGTCCGCACGCGGCCGACCTTCTCCGTGCTGATCAGCCCGCTCGTCTCGAGCACCTTGAGGTGCTGCATGACCGCGGGCAGGGACATCGCCAGTGGTCCGGCCAGCTCGCCGACCGACGCGGGGCCGGCGACGAGCCGCTCGACGAGGCCGCGCCGGGTGGTGTCGGCCAGCGCCTGGAACACCCGGTCCATCGGTTCATCTTGGTTAGGCACATGCTTAACTATCGCGGCCCGACCCTCAATAGTCAAGTAACTGTTTCACTGTCGCGGGGGCTGCATGTCGCCGACCGGCGCGGGCCGGCGGCCTTGGCGCTCCGCGGCGCCAACCGGCTGGCAGCATTGGCCGGGCCGGTTGGCGCCGGCCGGCGGTTGGGAGCCGTCGCCAGCGAGGAGGAGATCGCCATGACCGAGGGTCGCCCGCCGTTTCCGCCGTTCGACGTCGACGGAGCGATCGCCAAGGTCCAGGCGGCGGAGGACGCCTGGAACACCCGCGATCCGCGCCGGGTCAGCCTGGCCTACACCGAGGACTCGGTCTGGCGAAATCGGGATGTCTTCCTGACCGGGCGGGCGGAAATCGTCGAGTTCCTCACCGCCAAGTGGGAGCGCGAGCTCGACTACGTGCTGCGCAAGAGCCTGTGGGGATTCCGGGAGAACCGGATCGCCGTGCGTTTTCAGTACGAGTGGCACGACGAAGGTGGCCAGTGGTTTCGCAGCTACGGCAACGAGCTGTGGGAATTCGACGAGCGCGGGCTGATGCGCCGTCGTGAGGCCAGCATCAACGACGTCACGATCGACGAGAGCGATCGTCGCTACTTCGGCCCACGCCCCGACAGTGAGCGCGGACCCGGCCACGACATCGCGTTGGAGTAGCCGCTCCCCGCGCGCCGGTGCCGGCGCGCGGAGCGGCTACATGCTACGCGGCCTCCCAGCGCCAGCCGTTGTTGTCCTCGCAGCTGATGGCCCGGCCGTCACCGGCAACACCGCTGGCGCCGTGATCCGCCTTCCGGCAGTACTCGCCTGGCTCGTAGCAGTTGCCGCCGTTGGTCAGCGGATGGCAGCCCGAAGCCGAAGTCGGCGCCTGGGTGGCCGGCGCCTGGCTGGCCGGCGCCTGGTTGGCCGGCGGCCCGCCGGCCGGGGGAGCGGCGGTCGGCTGCCGTCGGGCAGCCGACGGGGCCGTCGCGGGCGGCGCGGCGAGCGCGGCCGCCGCCTGGGCCGTCGTCGCCGGAGCCGCCGCGGCGGGGACGGCCGCCGTCGGCGAGCCCGGAGCGAGGGCGACGGGCGACGCCGAACTCGACGCCGAGCCGGTCGCGCTCGCGGTCGCGGTGCCCGGGGCGATGGAGCTGGCCGCGACCGCCCCGTCGGGGCCGCACCCGGCGGCGCCCAGGCTCAGCAGCGCCAGCGCGCCGGCCGCGACAGCACCTTTCGCGTAGCGTGCTTTCCCGAACCGCGCTCCCGCCGGACTCGGCTGATTCCCCCGATGCCTCACATTCCCGAGAAGTCGCACAGTGCCGTCCCCCTGGTATTCAAACTGGCTGACAAAACGGCCGCCTACGGTACTCGGACAGGAAAGGGAAACCAGAGCGGGGGTGTTGTCCCCCAATTAGCGCTGATAAACGGCCAACTGGAGGTCAGGGTCAGTCGTCCGGAACAAATCTTTTCAACGCTCGCGCCGACGCCGGGAGCCGCGCGTCGAAGCCAGGGTTCCGGGCCTGGCCTCGCCGGGCCGGGCGGGCAATCAGATTGGCGGCGAGGACCAGAGGCTGGCGATCGGGACGGCGGCGATCCGCTCGCCCAGGCGGAAAACCCGCGGCCCGGTGTGGACGACGAGGCCCGCGACGAACCGGGAGCCGACGCGCTCGCGCAGCCACTCCAGGTGACGGGCGTCGTCGGGTGACGGTGCCGCCGTCGCCTTGATCTCGAGGGCGACTATCGAGCCGTCCCTGGCCTCGACGAGCAGATCGATCTCACGCCGGCCGCCCGCGTCGCGCAGGTGGAACAGATCGGCCCCGACGACGCTCACGGCGCACTCGGCCCGCAGCTGGGTGGCGACGAACGTGTCGAGGAGACGTCCGAGCAGGTCGCCGTCACGCAGGACCCGGCGGGCGTCGACGCGCAGCAGCGGGCGCAGGAGACCGGGGTCGACGAGGTACCGCTTGGGTAGCCGCATCGCCCGGTCGATCCGGTTGCCGGCCCAGCCCGGCACCCGCTGTGTGATCATCAGGGATTCCAGGAGATCGTCGTAGCCGACGGCGGCCGCCCGCCCGATGGCCGCGGCGTCATAGAGGAGCTTGTGCGTCGGCGCCCCAGCGGTGTTGGCCGCGAGGACCTGGAGATATCGGCGCATCCGCAACGGGTCGCGCCCGATGCCGAGGGCCGGGGCCTCTCTGGTCACCAGATGATCGACGAAGCTGGCCAGCCATCGGTCCCGGGCCCGGTCGGTGGGCGCCCGCAGCGCCTCAGGCCAGCCGCTGGTCAGCGCCGCCCCGACGTAGGCGGGCAGGTCCCAGCCGGGTACCGGATCGGCGAACGAGCCCACGCCATCGGTGAGGATTCGGTCGATCAGGGACGGCGCCGTTGGGTCCCCCTGCCGTTCCCGGCCCACGAGAGGGAGCATCGTGAGCCGGACGATCCGGCCGGTCGCGGGCCAGCCGGCGGTCGTGAGGTCGGCCTGGGATGATCCGGTGAGAACGAAGCGGGCCGGCCGGGGGTCGTCGTCGACGGCGCGTTTGACCGCGCCGAGGACGGCTGGGACGAGCTGCCATTCGTCGATCAGGATCGGTTCGTCGAGCCCGCGCAGCGCGGCGTCGGGATCGGCTCGGACGACCGCGGCCTGGGCTGGGACGTCCAGGCGCAGCATCGATCGGCACAGGCGGCGAGTCGTGGTCGTCTTGCCGCAGGCCCGGGGTCCTACGACCAGGACGGCCGGATGCGCCGTCAGAACGTCGCTCAGCTCGGCGTCCAGCAGGCGGGGAACGTAGGCGTTCACACAGCACTCCGTGGGCGGTCGGCGATCTGGCCCGGGTCGGAGCGTCACTTTAACACACAGTTGATCGACGTTTTAACACATAGATCGTCGTCGTTTTGGTGCAGAGTTGATCGACGAAATGGTGCGCCATGAGGCCGCGCCTGCGGTCCGGCGGGGCCGGACGTCCGGCGGGGACGGCGGTCGGGATGCGTGGCAGTGGCCCCCGGCCCACACACCGCCTCCTCCGGGCGTCCTGGGGCTGGACGCCCGGAGCTGGGGCGGCCGCGAACGGTGTCAGCGCCCGCGAACGGCGTCAGCGCCCGCGAACCACCGCCACCGGGCACGGCGCGTGATGGACGCACTGGTGCGACGTGGAGCCGAGCAGCAGCTCGGCGAAGCCGCCCCGCCCCCGCGAGCCGACCACCAGCAGGCTTGCGCCGTCCGCCGCGGCCAGCAACGCGGCGCTCGGCCCGCCCGGCATGAGCAGCCGCTCCACCACCGGCCCGTCCGTCCCGGCCAGAGCCGACCCGGGCAGAGCCGCCTGGAGGACGTCGTCCAGCACCGCCTCGGCCGCCTTCTCCATCGTGTCGGGCTCGATGCCGGTGTAGACGCCGGGATAGGCGAACGGGACCGGGTTCCAGGCGTGCACCACCCGCAGCGGTGCCCGGTGGGCCCGGGCCTCGCCCGCCGCCCAGCGCAACGCCTCGACCGACTCCGGCGAGCCGTCCACGCCGACCACGACCGGGCCGCCAGGATGGGCTCGATACCCAGCCCGCGCCACGACCACCGGGACCGTCGCCGCGTGCAGGCAGTCGGCCGAGACCGAGCCCAGCACGAAGCGGTGGCGACGGCTCTGCCCGTGCAGGCCGACGACCAGCAGGTCGGCGTGCTCGGCCGCCGCCAGCAGGGCGGTCTGGGCGCTCTCGGTGACCAGCCGTTCGACGACCGGAACGGGCGAGAGCGGGTCCCGGGCGCGTCGGACGGCCGCGACCAGCGCGTGTTCGGCCGCCGCGTCGACCCCGCGTACGCCGGGTAGCGCGGCGTCGGCCGTGACGGCGTCCGGGCAGGAGCCGGGCGCCTCGGACATGAGCGCGGTCACCGTGACCGTCACCGGGCCAGCGCCGTTCCCGCCGTGCTCGCCGTTCCCGCCATGCTCGCCATATCCGCCGTGCGCGCCGGTGCCGCCACCGCCGGCGCCCAGCGCCGAGCGGGCCCCAGCCTCCCGGACGGCCCAGCGCAGTGCCTCGTCCGAATCGGGCGAGCCGTCGACGCCGACCACGATGACACCGGTTCGGCCACCGTCGCCGAACCCGGTCCCGAACCCGGTCCCGAACCCGGTCTGGCCCTCGCGCCCGACCGCGCCCTCGTCCACGTCGGTGCCGCTCATCGTCCGCCCCTTCCGCGTCGTCCGGCGCCTTCTTGCTGGCGGATCCCAGGTTCGCGCCGTGGCGACCGGCCATCGAGAGTGCTTCGGCGCCCGGGCCTGGGCCGGGCGCACCCCTGGCAGGGGTCAGAAGTCCCGTACCCGCTCCGTCGGGGTCGTACGGTCGCGGACGGGCCGTCAATCGGTGGGCGGGCTGAGGTTGCTTGGGGGCGATGACGGCGGCCTGCGTCCGGCTGGTGAGGCCGAGTTTCTCCAGGATGCTGGAGACGTAGTTCTTGACCGTCTTCTCGACAGGTGCACCCGGGCGCCGATCTGCCGGTTGGTGAGCCCTTCGGCGATGCGCGAGATGATCTCCCGCTCGCGTGTCCGCTGCGCCGGTCGTGGCTTCGAGACCAAGCCCAGGCAGGTCTTTCGGCCCCCGGCGCCTCGCCGAAGGACGGGCCACGACGGGCCGTCGGCGATCCCGCGCGGCCCCTCCCGCCGACCTACCGTCAGTGAGGTCAGGCCCACAGCGGGCACCGACGCGGGCATAACCGACGCGGGCATCGAACCGACGCGGGCATGAGAGGAAGGGCCAGCGATCATGGCGGCCAACATCGCAACCCCTGACACCGAGGCACTCACCCGAGAGCTCGTCGAGCAGGCCGTGGCCACCGCCCGGCTGGCCCCGTCCATCCACAACACCCAGCCCTGGCACTGGCGCTTCGACGGGCGGGCTCTTACCCTGCACGCCGAACCGGACCGGCTGCTCGGCGTGGTCGACCCGGCCGGACGGCAGCTTCTGGTCAGCTGCGGGGCGGCGCTGTTCCACGCCCGGCTCGCGCTGCGTGCCCACGGGCTGGACCCGACGGTCGTCCTCCTGCCCGACGGCCCCGGCCACGACCAGCGGGACCTCGACCTGACCGGCCGCGTCCCGCTGGCCCGGCTGACCGTCACCCACCGCCGCCCGTTCGAGCCGCTGGAGGCGGCGCTGCTGGCCGCTGTCGAGCTCCGGCACACCGACCGGCGCCCGTTCGAGCCGCGCCCGCTGGGGGACGACGTCCTGACCGAGCTGCGGCGGGCCGCCGAGGCCGAGGGGGCCTGGCTGATGTCGCTGCACCACGTCGACCAGCGGATCAACGCCTCCGTCCTGACCGCGCGGGCCGACTGGGCCGAGCACATCGACCCGGCCTACCAGGCCGAGCTCGAGGCCTGGAGCCGCCCGGCCAGCGGTCCCGGCAGCACCGCCGACGACGGCATCCCGCGCCACGCCGTGGTCGCCGCCAACCCGAACCGGGCCAGCGAGTTCCCGCCGCGCGACTTCGACGTCCTCGCGGGCGGGCCGGCGGACGGCGCGGCAGGTGCGGACGGCGCGGCAGGTGCGGACGGCGCGGCGGGTGTGGACGGCGCGAGCGCGGCCGGCGCGGCCGGCCTGAGCTCGGCCGGCGCCGGCGTCGAGCGGCCCGACGTCGTCCTGCTCGGCACCAGCTCGGACCGGCCGGTCGACCAGCTCATCGCCGGTCAGGCGCTGGCCCGGGTCCTGCTGGCCGTCACCGCGCACGGGGCCGCCGCCTCCCCGCTGGGCCAGCCGGTGGACATCGACGCCGACCGCGTCCTCATGCGCCAGATGCTGAACATCCCCGGCGACGTCCAGATGATCCTGCGGGTCGGGTTCCCCACGCCTGGCGCCGAGCCGCTGCGACCCACCCCCCGGCGCGCGTTGGCCGACATCCTCACCGTCGCCTGACCGGCGGCGGCCGCCTGACCGGCCGCCTGGGTGGTGGTCTGAACTACGGCCGTCCGGCCGGCGAAATCGGCCGTTCGCTGCTTCGCTCCCCCGAACCGGAGGTGAATCCTGTGACTGTGCCACCCGCTGACGGTCCACCTGGCGCTCACTCGAGGGCTGGCTGGCTTCAGAGCGTCCGCCGGGACCGCCGGCTCGAGCGGGCCGTCGGCCGCCCCACACCCGAGGCCGAACGGGCCGACACCGCCGAGTTCGCCCGGGGCCTGGCCTCGCTAACCGACCACGCCCGGTCCCATGGCACCACTCGGGTACCGGACGGTTACCGGACCGGCGACGGTTTCCCGCTGGCCGCGTGGATCGCCGAGCAGCGCCTGGCCCACCTCGAGCACGATCTTCCGCCGGACCGCCAGGCCGTCCTGGAGGCGGTCGCCGGCTGGCACTGGGAGCCGCGCCCCGACTGGGCCGGCTGGGACGATCGCGCCCAGTAACCGACACCGCCAGAACCGCACCGCCAGAACCGCACCGCCAGAACCGCACCGCCAGAACCGCACCGCCAGAACAACGCCGCCCAGCACGCGAAGGGACCGCTTGTGACCGTCACCGCCGCCCCCGACCCGCTCGGCGATCCGGACCCGCTGGGTGATCCCGACGCGCTCGTCGAGCTCGACGACTCCACGCTCGAGCGGATGATCGCCTACTGGAACGCGGCGAACTACCTGACCGCCGCCCAGATCTACCTGAAGGACAACCCGCTGCTGCGCCGGCCGCTGAGCCGGGACGACATCAAGCCGCGCCTGCTCGGCCACTGGGGCACCTCGCCGGCGCTCAACCTGATCTACGTGCACCTCAACCGGCTCGTCCGCCTGACCGGCCAGGACGTCCTCTACGTCGCCGGCCCCGGCCACGGCGGCCCGGCGCTGGTCGCCAACACCTACCTGGAGGGGACCTACTCGGAGATCTACCCGAGCGTCTCCCCGGACGAGGCCGGCCTGACCCGGCTGGTGCGCCGCTTCTCCACGCCCGGCGGCATCCCCAGCCATGTCAGCGTGCCCACCCCCGGCTCGATCCACGAGGGCGGCGAGCTCGGCTACGCCCTCGTCCATGCCTTCGGCGCCGCCTTTGACAACCCGGACCTGCTGGTCGCGGCGGTGGTCGGCGACGGTGAGGCCGAGACCGGCCCGCTGGAGGGCAGCTGGAAGGGCATCGACTTCCTCAACCCGGCCCGCGACGGCGCCGTCCTGCCGATCCTCAACCTCAACGAGTACAAGATCGCCAATCCGACCGTGCTGGGCCGGCGCTCCCGCGAGCGGGTGACCAGCCTGTTCAACGGCCACGGCTACGACGTCCTCTGGGTCGAGGGCGACGACGTCCCGACCGTGCACCGCGCCTTCCACGACGCGCTGACGGCGGCCTACACCCGTATCCGCGAGATCCAGGCGGCGGCCCGGGCGCCGGGCGCGACCGTCACCGACGCGCCGGTCTGGCCGATGATCGTCCTGCGCACGCCCAAGGGCTGGACCGGCCCGCACACGGTGGACGGCGTCCAGGTTGAGGGCACCTTCCGCGCCCATCAGGTCCCGCTGGCCGCCGTCCGGGACAACCCGGCCCACCTGGCCCAGCTGGAGGCCTGGCTGCGTTCCTACCGGCCGGAGGACCTGTTCGACGCCCACGGCCAGCTGGTGGCCGATCTGGCCGCGCTCGCGCCGCTCGGCCAGTCCCGCCTCGGAGCGTCGAGCTATGCCAACGGCGGCTGGCGGACCCGGCCGCTGCGGCTGCGCGAGTGGCGCCGCTACGCCCTCGACGTCGACCCGGCCACGCGGGGCAGCCTCGTCCACGAGACAACCCGCCCGCTCGGTGAGCTGCTGGCCGACGTCTACCGGGACAACCCGACGACGTTCCGGGTGTTCAGCCCGGACGAGCTGGCCAGCAACCGGCTCGGCGCGATCCTGGACGCGTCCGACCGCTGCCTGGTCGCGCCGAGTGACCCGCGCGACGATCGGGTCTCACCGGGCGGCCGGGTGATGGAGGTCCTGTCCGAGCACCTGTGCGAGGGCTGGCTGGAGGGCTACACCCTCACCGGCCGCCACGGCCTGTTCGCGACCTACGAGGCGTTCGCCATGGTGTCGGCGTCGATGCTGATCCAGCACACCAAGTGGCTGCAGGAGGCGTCTCGGCTGGACTGGCGCGCCCCGGTGCCCAGCCTGAACGTCCTGCTCACCAGCACCTGCTGGCGCAACGACCACAACGGCTTTTCCCACCAGGGACCGGGTCTGATCGACACGGTGGTACCGCTCTCGCCCGGCGTGGCCCGGATCTGGCTGCCGCCGGACGCCAACAGCCTGCTGGCCGTGTCCGACCACTGCCTGCGCAGCCGCGACCACGTCAACCTGATCGTGGCCGACAAGCAGCCGCACCTCCAGTACCTCACCCCGGATGAGGCGGCCGAGCACGCGGCCCGGGGCGGGTCGGTCTGGGACTGGGCCGGCACCGAGGCGGGTCTGGCCCGCGACCCGGACGTCGTGCTGGCCGGCATCGGCGACGTCCCGACGATGGAGATCCTGGCCGCCGCCGACCTGCTGCGCCGCTACGTCCCCAGCCTGGCCGTCCGGGTCGTCAACGTGATCGACCTGATGGCGATGCTCCGGCCGGACGCGCACCCGCACGGGTTCTCCAACCCGATGTTCCGGGCGCTGTTCACCGACTCGACCGACGTGGTGGTCGGCTTCCACGGCTACAGCCGGGCCGTCCACCAGCTCCTGCACGGCCGGGCCAACCCGCACCGCTTCCACGTGCGGGGCTTCATGGAGCAGGGGACGACCACGACGCCGTTCGACATGGTGGTGCGCAACGAGGTCAGCCGCTACCACCTGGCCCGGCTGGCCGTCGAGTTCGCCCGGGCCACTCACCCCGGCACCGACCGGCTGGTCAGCCACTGCGAGGACCAGCTTGCCCGCCACCACGCCTACGTCCAGGAGCACTTCGAGGACCTGCCCGAGATCCGCGACTGGGTCTGGCCGGCGTCCGACTGACCCGGGGCCGCGGCCCCGGGAAGAGCGCAACAATGGTGTTGCTTGCGGCCGTCTTTTCCGGCCGTGAATGGCGGCGGTCTGACGGAGGTGTTCCGACTGGTCTGGTCGGTTCGGTGGGTCAGGCCGCCGCCGCGGCGTACGCCGCGTAAGGGTCGTGCGCCGTCCGGATCCGGTTCGTTCGCCACGGTCGGTCACCCCAGGCGCACGGCGGTCGCCATTCGACGATCCCAGCGTCACCAATCCGCGCGAGCCAGTTTTCATAATGTAGAAAATCATGGTGGACGCTGCACGCTAGAATACAGTTCTGAAGCGAGTGCTCGCCACCGTCTTTCCAGTGCGTGAGGTGGTGCACATCGGACCAGCTTGCGGGTCGGTGGCACCCCGGAAATGTGCACATTTTGTCCCGGGCGATCACAGCCGCGCGCAGCGCGGCGGGTATTGTTCGGGACCCTCGCCCGGCGGTGAGGGGAACATATTCCGGGTCCATGATCACGGCCCGTAGGAAGGCGCTACCACAGGTAAGACGATCACAGACTTTTTTCGGGAGAACAAGGCCGGTGCCGGTGATCCCGGGCGGGAGATGGAGGCTGAAGGTGGCGCAGATCGGGCAGTCGTCCCGCGACGAGTGGCCCCCGCGCGCCGGGCCTTCGCGCCCGCCGGTCCCGCCGCCGGCCGCGGCGTGCCGCATGGCGTCGGCGATCCCGCCGTACCGGCCGTGCTCGTCGCGTTCGGCGTGGCCGCGGGGGCAGTCGGGATGGTGGCCGGCGAGGCCGAGGAGGTTCTCCAACGGCAGGGTGAGGCTGACCTGGGTGGGGGTGCCACCGGAGTCGGGGAGGTCCCCGGCGGCCATGACCCGCTCGCAGACTTCGCCGAGGGCGTCGTGGTAGCGCTGGCCCGTGGTGCGGGGGTCGGGGATCCCGTCCTCGGCCGGGCGGGGCGCGGCCAGCGGGTCGAGCGCGGCGCCGACGGCGGCGGCGCAGGCCGGGTCGAGCCGGCCGCTGAGGCCGACGCTGCCGTCGTCCAGGTCCCGTAGGTGCAGATACCGGTTCCGCCGCTGCGTACGGAGCAGGTCATCGTCGTCGTCGGTCCGGTTCAACGTCTGGACCAGGGCTTTACCGGCTTGGCGTAGAGCGTCGGGGTCCATTTCCTGGGCCCATTCGAGCATCATGGCCTGCGCCCGGTCATATTCCGACACGGGTAGCGACTTGCGCAGGTTGTCCATCGTCACATGGATAACCCACGCATGCTCCTCCGAAATCGCGCCCTCACCCAACGCGAATCCGGTGTCGGTGAGCCGGCCGGCGAGCGTTTCGGCGAGGCGGATCCGCTGGCGGACCCAGGCGGGATCGGCCAGTGTCCGGTCGGCGATCCCCTCCGCGGTCGGCCCGCTGTCGGGCCGCCGGCCGGAGTCGATCCGCCGGTACAGATTCAACCGGACGGCGGACAGTTTACGCTGGAGTTGTTCGAGGAGGTCAGCGAGGGCGAATTCCTCGTCGGAACGCAGCGCGAACAGGGCGGAATCGTGGGCGGCGGCCATCGCGGCCAACGCCTCACGGGCGGCGGAGACAACCGCCGGTTCCCCGCCACCACCATCCCTGATATCGAACATACGACCATCGTAGGTCACGGATCAGCCGACGCAAGAGCCTGACGAAAACCCATCGGCGCCCAGGCGCCCAACGAATTTTCGCGGAGGTATTCGCGCAGGTAGGCAGGCCCGTCGGCGCGCTCAGCCGGCCAGCGCGGCCCGGACACCCCGAGCGATCTCGACGTCCTCCCGGGCCTCGACGACGAACACGCGGGCCGGCGCGCCCGCCGCGCCGACCTCGGCGTCCCCGCCCCCGGCCGTCCGGTACGCCGCGTCGCGCCCGGCGTCCAGGGCCAGGCCGAGGAAGCCCATCCCGGCCAGTGCCCCGGCCCGGACATCGGCCGAGCGCTCCCCGACGCCGCCGGTGAACACGAGCGCGTCCAGCCCGCCGAGAGCGGCGACCATCGAGGCGATCAGGCCGCGCAGGCGGTGCAGGTACACCCCGAGCGCGAGGACGGCCGCCGGGCTCCCGTCGCCCGCGCCGGCCAGCACCTGGCGCATGTCGGCGCTGCCGGCCAGGCCGAGCAGGCCCGAGCGGTGCTCCAGCCCGTCGGAGAGCTCGTCGGCCGACAGCCCCGCCTCCCGCTGGAGCCACAGCAGCGCGCCCGGGTCGACGCTGCCCGAGCGGGTGCCCATCACCAGGCCTTCCAGCGGGGTGAAGCCCATCGTCGTGTCCTGGCATACTCCGCCGGCCACCGCGGCCAGCGACGCCCCGGACCCCAGGTGGCAGGTCACGACCCGGGGCCAGCCTGAGCCGCCCGCGCCCGAGCTGGTGCTCGCGCCCGAGCTGGTGCCCGTGCACGGGCCGGCGCCGAGCAGTTCGCCGGCCCGGCGGGACGCGTAGGCGTGGGACAGGCCGTGAAAGCCGTAGCGGCGGATGCCGTAGCGCTCCCGCCACTCGACCGGGATCGCGTACGTCGACGCCGCCGCCGGCAGGGTCGCGTGGAACGCGGTGTCGAAGCAGGCCAGCTGAGGCAGCCCGGGCGCGGCGGCGCGGAACGCCGCGACGGCGGCCAGCGCCGCCGGCATGTGCAGCGGGGCCAGGCTGGTCCGGGCGCGCAGTTCCGCCTCGACGCCAGCGTCGATGACCGTCGGCGCGGTAAGGTTCGGCCCGCCGTGGACGAAGCGGTGCCCGACCGCGACCGCGTCGCCGAACGTCGCGACCTCGCGCAGGACGTCCTCGACGGCGGCGGGGGCGAGCTCGGCGGCCGGGCCTCGGTGCCCGGTCCAGCGGGCCTGCCCGTCGGGGCCGAGGAGGCTGAGCTTGAGGCTCGATGACCCGGTGTTGACAACTAGGACGCCGCCGCCGCCGGCCGGCGCGGTCGCGGCGGGGCCGGTGCGAGCGGGGCCGGCGGAGGCGGGCGAGCCGGCGACGGGGGATGGGACGGGGGAGCGGGAGGCGGGGGCATCCGGCATCGGCGAGCCTCCTCGGCGGGCGGCGGTTGTCCGCCCCCACCGTAGCCACCGCGGGACCGGAGCCCGTCCGCGAGGAGAGCCGGCGGCAGATGCGCGGCGCCGAGGATGTTCCGGCGGCGGAAAAGCGTATAACGGGCTGACGTCGTCGCGCCGCCATCGGGGGAAGCTGTGGGCCACTTCGACTATCCGGGTCTCCTGGGCGCCGCGGACGCGGTCTCGGGCCGCAAACAGTCCATCTTCCTGCGCCTTACCGGCGCCACCCTTCTGCTGGCGGTTCTGGCGGCGGTGACGGGTGCCTTGTCTGCCCGGGTCGACATGGGCGGCGGCACGACCATCGACGTCCCGGCCGCGGTCGCCGTCCTGGCGTTCGCGGGAATGGTGGTTCTGACGTTCGTCCTTATCGCCACCCGGCCGGAGCGGGGATGGTATTCGGCGCGGGCCGTCGCCGAATCGGTGAAAAGCAGCTCCTGGCAGTACGCCGTGGGCGGCGGGGAGTTCTCCCCGCTCACGCCGGGTCCGCCGGCTGAGGCGTTCGTCCGGCTGCTTGGCCAGATCGTCGACCAGGTCGTGGAGACCGACGGCGGACCCGGCGACGCCGGCGCCCCGATCGGCATCCGGCCGACGGCGACGATGGACGAGCTGCGCGGGCGCGCGCTGCCCGAGCGGGTCGACGCCTACGCCGAGGGCCGGGTGGCCAACCAGTCGCGGTGGTACCGGGGCAAGGCCCGGTCCAACGCCCGCCGGGCCAACCAGCTGCTCGTCCTGTCGATCGCGGTCCAGATCGCCGGCCTGACCGTGGCGGCCGCCGCCGTGGCGCGAGCGGTCGACGCCGATCTGACCGGGATGGCGGCCGCGGCGGTGGGCGCGGCTACCGCCTGGTCGCAGGCTCGTGACTACGAGTCGTTGGCGCAGGCCTACCGCACCACCATCGCCGATCTCTCCCGGGTCGCGGACGAGCTGGCGCTGCGCCGGGACGGGTTCACCGACGAGAGCTGGGCCGACTTCGTCGACACCGCCGAGCAGGCGATCTCCCGCGAGCACACGCTCTGGCTTGCCCGCCGCGGCGTCGCGCCCCGGCGCTGAACCCGGCGCGCCCACCGAGAATCGAGGCGACCGGCTCGCCGGTGGCGGCGTTCCAGAGCCGGACGGTGCCGTCGTCACCGCCGCTGGCGATCATGGTGCCGTCGGGGGAGAAGGCGACGGACCGTACCCAGGCGTGGTGGCCGGTGAGGGTGTGGAGTTGGTGGCCGGTGGTGGTGTCCCAGAGTCGGACGCGTTGGCGGACGCGCTGGCCCTGGATCGCCGGCGCGTCGTCGTGCTGCCGGGAAACCACGATGTCAACTGGCTGCTGTGCCAGGCCTATGACCTCCGCGAACGGGCGTCGAAACGCGCCGGTAAAGGTGGGCCGGTGTCACCGTGCGCTGGACGCCGGTGGCGGAGCGATCCCGCGCCGCGCGCAGCCGCGCCGGGTCCAGCTCGGCAATCGCGGCCAGCAACCAGGGGTTGCCGGCCAGTCCCCGCAGGTCGGGGATGTTTTCCGACCGACGCCGTGCGGCCCGAGTTGCGGGAGATTCAGAGCTGACGCTTGTAGCCCTCATGGCTGGGCGTGAACCCGAGCCGGTCGTAGAAACGACGGGCATCCGCTCTGGTCTTGTCGGTGGTGAGTTGGATGAGGGCGCACCCCCGTGCCCGGGCTTCCTCGACGGCCCAGCGCAGCAGCGTTTCGCCGAGGCCCAGGCGACGGTGCGAGCGGGCGATGCGCACACCCTCGACCTGTGCTCGCAGCCCGCCCCGGCGGGACATTCCGGGCAGCAGCGACAACTGGAGGGTGCCGACGATCTCGCCGTCTACTTCCGCGACGACCAGGTACTCCGACGGGTCCGCATCGATCAGCGCGAAGGCCCGGGCGTACGGCGCGAGATCGTCCGGTGACTCGCGCGCGGCGCCGATGTCGTCGTCGGCCAGCAGTGCGACGATCATCGGGACATCCCCGGGCCGGGCCTGGCGAATGGTCTCCTCGCCCATACGGCCTTCTCGACCTCCACGCGTCTGGCGCCGACCCGGCGCCTGGCCGGCGCTGTCTCAGGGCTCGCGCACCACGCCCGCGCGGACCAGGCTCTGAAAGGCCTCGCGGGAGATGCCGAGATCCTCGGCCAGGACGTCCCAGGTGTGTTCCCCGGTCGCCGGGATCCCTTCGTAGGCGGGAGGAACGTACCCCGTCAGGCGCAGGACAGCACCCGGGGTCAGCGCTTCCCCCAGCGGCGTGCCGCTCAACTTCACCAGCGTGCGGCGCGCAGGCGTTTGAATGCCTCGTGGTGGAGCCCGGCCGCGTACCACATCGGGTCGACGATGGCCTGGTCTAGTTGGTCCCAGTTGCTCAGTGCCAGGGCCGGGGGCTGTCCTGATCGTGAGCGGGTGGCGGCTCACCGCGAGTGTCCACCCGCGGGCCCCGAGGCCGGGACGACCGCATCCGCCGGGCGGCGGCGCGGCCGGCGCCGCCTACCGCGGATCATCCCCGGCGGGCCGGTCCTCGGCCGCGGGCGCGCCGAGGACGCCGGCGTCCAGGAGGACGCGGATCCGCTCCCGCGCCACCCCCAGCTCGCCCAGGACCCCGAGTGTGTCCGTGCCCAGTTCGGGAGCGGGTGGGGGAAGGGCCGCCGGGGTGGCGCTGAAACGGGGCGCCGGGGCGGGCTGGAGCAGGCCGTCGGCGACCAGGTAGGTGCCGCGCGCGGCCAGTTGTGGGTGGGTGAGGACGGCCGCCGGGTCCAGGACCTCGCTGACGCAGGAGTCCGTGCCGGCGAAGACCGCCGTCCACTCGTCCCGGGTGCGTTCGGCGATCCGTTCGGCGAAGCGGCGGCGCAGCAGGGGCCACTGCTCCTGGTCGTCCTGCCCGACGCCCTCGAGTTCCTTCGCGAGACCGAGGCCGTCCAGAAGCTGGGCGTAGAACCGCGGCTCGATGGCGCCGAGCGCGAGCCAGGCGCCGTCAGCGGTCCGGTAGACGCGATAGTAGGGCGCGCCGCCGTCGAGCGCGTTCTCCCCCCGCGGGGCCGACCACTGGCCACTTGCGCGCATCGAGTGGAGCATGCCGGTCAGCAGCGCCGCGCCGTCCACGATGGCGGCGTCGACGACCTGGCCGCGGCCGGTCTCACGAGCGTGCAGCAGCGCCGCGAGCAGGCCGCACACCAGCAGCATCCCCCCGCCGCCGAAGTCGCCGAGCATGTTCAGCGGCGGGGTCGGGGTCAGGTCCGGCGCGGCGATCGGTGCCAGGGCGCCGGCGACCGCGATGTAGTTGATGTCGTGCGCGGCGACCCGGGACCAGGGACCGTCCTGCCCCCAGCCCGTCATCCGGCCGTAGACCAGCCGCGGGTTGCGGGCGAGCGCCTGCTCCGGGCCGAGCCCGAGCCGTTCCATCACACCCGGGCGGAATCCCTCGACCAGGGCGTCACTGCCCTCCACCAGGTCCAGCAGGAGGTCCTGGCCCCGGGGGTCCTTGAGGTCGAGCGCGATCGACCGTCGCCCACGCAGGAGGACGCGGTGCCAGGCGAGATCCGCGCTGCCGCGCCCGTCCGGCCGGTCGACCCGGATCACGTCCGCGCCGAGATCGGCCAGCATCATGCCGGTGAACGGACCAGGCCCGATCCCGCCGACCTCGAGCACCCGCAGCCCCGTCAGCGGCCCGGTCACCGGGTGAGCCCGCGGCTGATGACCAGACGCTGGATCTGGTTGGTGCCCTCGAAGATCTGCATGACCTTGGTCTCGCGCATGTAACGCTCCACTGGGAAGTCCTTGGTGTAGCCGGCGCCGCCGAGAACCTGGACGGCGTCGGTGGTGACCTTCATTGCGTTGTCGGTGGCGACCATCTTGGCGACCGAGGCGAGGCGGGAGTAGTCGCGGCCGGCGTCGCGGAACCGCGCGGCCCGCAGATAGGTCGCCCGGGCCGACTCGACGGCCGCCGCCATGTCGGCCAGCAGGAACCCCAGCCCCTGGTGCTCGATGATCGGCTTACCGAAGGCCGTGCGCTCCGCCGCGTAGCGCACCGCGACATCCAGTGCGCCCTGCGCGACTCCCGTGGCCACCGCGGCGATTCCCAGCCGGCCCGAGTCGAGACCGGCCAGCGCGATGGGCAGTCCCTGGCCTTCCTCCCCCAGCCTCCGCTCGGCGGGAATCCGGACCCCGTCGAACAGCATGGTGGCCGTCGTCGAGCTCATCAGCCCCATCTTGTCCTCGGGATGGCCAGCGGACAGGCCCGGCGCATCGGCCGGTACCAGGAAGCAGGAGATGCCACGGCCGCCCGTGTCGGAGGTGCGGGCCATCACCTTGTAGAAGTCGGCCTCGCCGCCATGGGTGGTCCAGGCCTTCTCCCCGGTGATGACGTACTCGTCGCCGGCGCGGACCGCCCTCGCGCGCATCGCCGCCGGGTCGGAGCCGGCGTGGGCCTCCGACAGGCAGTACGCGCCCAGCAGCTCGCCGCCGAGCATGTCGGGCAGCCAGCGCCGCTTCTGCTCCTCGGTGCCGGCGTGCCACAGCCCGAAGCAGCTCAGCGCGTGGACGCTCGTCCCGACCCCGACGGCCGCCCAGGCGGCGGCGATCTCCTCCAGCACCTGCAGGTAGACCTCGTAGGGCTGCCCGCCCCCGCCGTACTCCTCCGGATACGGCAGCCCGAGCAGGCCGGCACGGCCCAGGGTCGCGAACACCTCGCGAGGGAAGGTGTGCCTGCGTTCGGCCTCGTCCACCAGCGGCCGCAGTTCCTTGTCCACGATGCTGCGGGTCAGCTCGATCAGATCGGCCGACTCCTCGGTCGGCATCAACCGTGCGGCGGGCATGCGGTCTCCTGTCCTGGCACGCGGTACCTGGGACCGTACGCTAGTAGGTGCGCTGGTACAGTTCCACAGATGGAGCCCGCCCCGGTGCGCACCCGGCGATCCGCCCGCCAGCAGGCACTGCTGGACGGCCTGATCGAGATCTTCCTGGCCGAGGGCTTCAGCCACTTCAGCGTCGAGGACCTCGCGGCCCGGCTCCAGTGCTCCAAGTCGACGCTGTACGCCCTCGCGCCGAGCAAGGAACAGCTCATCACGGCGGTGGTCCGCGCCTTCTTCCGTCGCGCCGCCGAGTGCGTCGAGCTGCACCTGGCGACAGAGGCAGAACCAACACACCGCATCGGCGCCTATCTCCACGCCATCGCCGCCGAGCTCGCACCCGCGTCGAGCACCTTCTATCGCGATCTGTCCGCCTTCGCCCCCGCTCGCGAGATCTACTGGCAGAACACCGCCATCGCGGCCCGGCGGGTCCAGGAGCTCGTCAGCGCGGCCGAACGCCCCGACCGGCCGGTCCGCGCGAACTTCATCGGCGCTGTGGCCGCCCAGATGATGGAATCCATCCAGCAAGGACGGATGAAGGCACTGACTTCGCTCGACGACGCCACCGCCTACAGCGCGCTCGCCGACCTGATCGTCGCCGGTGTCGCCGGGGCGTCCCGCAACCCGCGCGGCGGAGCGCAACGCTCCGCGGCGAGCTGACGCCCGATCCCGCCTGGCGGGCAGGGCGCTCCGATGTCGGGAAAGATCAAGAAAGCCGAGCTTCGCGCCCAGCTCGCCCAGCCCTGATCAGCCTGATCAGCCCTGATCAGCCCTGATCAGGGCTGTCAGCGGATGGCCGGGACGGCGAGGCCGACCTGGGTCGCGAGCAGGACGCTGCACGCCTCGTCGACCAGCGACTCGGCCTGGGCGCGCAGCGCCGCCTGGGCGCGCTTGTCGGCGAAGAAGTCGCGCATCTGCCCGGCCGAGTCGAACCACAGCTCCTCGATCCCGTCGTACTCGTAGCCGGCGGGTCGATCGAGCAGGACGTGATTGTGCACGAGGCGGCGGATGCGGCCGTCGGCGGCGGCGAGCAGGGCGGACGCGCCCCGCCCGCTCCAGCGGCGGACGAACTCCTGCCCGCCGAGCCCGGGGCGGGCCCGCAGGAACCGCAGCGCGACATGGCGGGTCCGCGGGCCGTCGGCGAGCACGGACTCGACGGTGTAGACGGTGAACGCGCGCACCGCCGTGGAGAACACCCGCAGCTCGTCGGTGAGCATGGTGGTGCGCGCGGCCGGCAGGTCCCACAGTTCGATCGCCTCGAGGAGGGAGTGCACCGGGAGGAGGTTCACGCCGTCGTAGTCCCGGCTGGCACCGGGCACGAGATCGGGATCCTGCACCACGTTGCACTGGGTGACTCCCGCGAAGACGGCGGAGAGTTCGGGAAAGGTCCCGCTCAGCTTCGCGTGATCGCGCCAGTTCGCGAGGAACTCCTCGTGCGTGGTCGCGGGATTGCGCCGGGCCAGATAGATCATCTTGACCGTCATCGGTGGTCCTCTCGTCACGGTGGAACGGCCTGCGGAGTCCCACATTCGACGGTTGACGGTACCGTCAAAACAGCTAGCATCGGAGGCGAGGCGGCCTCCCCACGAGCACCACCGCGACCATCAGGGCCCCGAACCGAGGGATCTTGACATCGTCATCATGAACTTCAACCCAGGGACGGAGTGCGGACGTCTGCTCGAGTGGGTTCCCGCGATCATCAGGCATCGCGCTAGGGATGGGGAGAGGTCTGTTGGAACTGCACGGAATGGATCTTGAGCTCACTGGTTGGTTTCAGGTGGCCTGGTCGGGCGACATCGGGCCGGAACAGGTGATTCCCCTTCGCTACTTCGGCCGGGATCTGGTCGGGTACCGCGGGAAGGACGGCGCCCTTCACATCCAGGACCGCCATTGCCGACACTTAGGCGCGAGCCTCGCGCACGGTGGGAAGGTCGTCGACGAGGGCATCCGGTGCCCCTTCCACGGCTGGGTCTGGGGTCCGGACGGCCAGAACGTGTCCATCCCTTACCAGGACCGGCCCAGTCGCGCTCGGCGGCTCGGCAGCTGGCCGGTCCTGGAACGCAACGAGTCGATCTACGTGTGGCATGACCACGCCGGTCGCGACCCCTTCTTCGACGTCCCGGACTGCCTCACGTTCACCGCGCACGGCGCGCGGACCACGTTCCACCCCGCCTGGCCGGAGGGCACCGCGCACTTCCGCGACCTGCGGGTTCACCCGGCCATGGTCATCGAGAACGGCGTCGACCCGCAGCACTTCAAGTTCGTCCACGGAACCCCCCTCGCGCCGGTGATTCTCGAGGAGAACGTGGACGGCCCGTACTGGCAGAACCGAGTTGGCTTCGGCAACGGGTGGATCCAGCACGCGCGTGACGCCGAGGGCAATCTGCGCAGGGATTCCCTCAATACCCTGGAGGCGATCTGGGCCGGCATCGGTGCCAGCGTCAACATGGAGCACACCCGCGCTGGCATGCGGGGCGTCACGATCAACACGACGCCCGTCGAGGACGGCAAGTCGGAGATCTTCGCTACCTACTGGATCGACCAGCAGGACGGCGATCTGGAGAACGGCTCCTATCGACGCCGGCTCAACGAAGCCAAGGCCGCGCTGCCCGACGACGTCAATATCTGGAACAACCAGGTGTACCTGGAGCCGCCCGCCCTGGCCAGTATCGAGGCAGCCGGGTTCCGGAAGATGCGCCGCTGGGCGAAGCAGTTCTACCCGGGCGGTCAGGGCGTGACCGGTCCGACGGGAGTCAGCGGCACCCGAACGCCCAGCGCGGAGAAGGCCCAGGTGTAGGTCAAGAGCTGAAGCCTGCCCCGGCGTGGTGCGGCCGGGAGGCACGCCGGAAACCGCCCGCCGACAGGAGAGCCCGTGACCGCCTCGAACACCCATACTCAAGCCAGCCGTGAACTCATGGAACGTGTCTACGCCTCCGTCGCCCAGGGCGACGGCCAGGCCCTACTCGCCGCCATGAGCGACGAAATCATCGTCCACGAGCCTCCCTTCCTGCCGTACGGGGGCACCTACCGCGGACACAAGGAACTCGCCAACCTGTTCGCCCAGATTCCCAAATTCGTCGACGTTCGCAAACTGACTGTCGACCGCCTCATCGCCGACGGGGATCACGTCATCGGGATCCTCCGCATGCCCGACCTGACAACCGGCGAAGAGCTCCTCGTAGCCGAGGAGTCCATCATCCGCGACGGAAAGATCGTCGAGATGTACATCTACTTCCACGAGACCCGATCGCTGCTGGCCCAGCCCTGACTTCGACGGAGCCGGGCCCGGCGGCGGGCCACGCCGCGAGCAGGGCGCCGAGCCCACTACCGCCGCACCTCGAACGGAACCAGACGATCGGGCCGCCTTCCAGCCCGCCGCGCTGAGGGCGGTTGCGCGGGAGACAGCGACTTGACTAATGTGTCAACGTTCTCCATCGAGCCGTCCCGCGTCGATCAGTCGCAGCCGGCCGGCGAACGGTGGCGAGTGATCACGGGCAGGCGACGGCCCGACAACTAGGCGCGGCCCCGGCTGCCGTCACCACCCGAGGAGTCCAGACGTGAAGGTGGGCCTGTTCTTCGACCTCCGCAACCCACACCGGTGGCGGCGGGATCCGGTGCGCTTGCACTCGTTCACGCTGGAGCTCATCGAGGAAGCGGAGAGTCTGGGCGTCGACTCGGTGTGGGCAAGCGAGCACCATCTCTTCGCGGACGACTACCTCACCGCGCCGTTGACGTTCCTCGCCGCCGCGGCCGCACGGACGTCCCGGGTCCGGCTCGGTACGGCAATCCTGATCGGTCCTTTGCACCACGCGGCGGAAATCGTGGAACAGAGCGTCCTCGTGGACCTGATCTCCGGGGGGCGCCTGGACCTCGGGATCGGGGCTGGCTACCGCATTCCCGAGTACGAGCTCTTCGGCGCCGACCCCGAGAAGCGCTACGGCCAGACGGACGAGAAGGCTCGCCAGGTCCGCCGGCTGCTCTCGCCTGGTGGCGTGTCACCCGCCCCGGTGCAGGAGCGGCTGCCGATCTACCTGGGCTACCAGGGGCCACAGGGTGCGCGACGGGCCGGGCTGCTCGGCGAGGGGCTTCTGACGTCTGACGCCCGTAGCTGGGCACCGTACCGGGAGGGGCTGCTGGCGGCCGGTCACGACCCCGCGCTGGGCCGCATGGCCGGATCGATCAACGCCTGGGTGACCGACGACCCGGAGCGGGACTGGCGGGTAGTGCGGACGCATCTGGCCTACCAGCTGGACAGCTACAACGAGCACTCGGTGCGGGGGACGGACCGGCCGAACCCGGGCCCCGTCGATCCGGACCGGATCCGCCGGAACACAGCGAAGCGGCTGAACTACTTCTGGTGTGAAACTCCCGAAGTTGTGGCGGCGAATGTCAAGGCGTTCGTGGCGGACGCGCCGGTGGACACGGTGTTCATGTTCGCCGCGCTGCCCGGGATGCCGGAGGAGATGGCCGTACGGCACGTGCGGACGGTGTGTACGAAGCTCGTTCCCCTGCTGGCCGACCACCATCCGGAACACGGAGCTCCCGCTGTCGCCGTTCCTTCGGCCAAGGTCTCGGCACCGTGACCTACCCCGCGAAAGGCACCCAGCCTCTCGTGGCGGTCACCTCACCAGAATGGGGTCCCCGATGGACAACACGGAGATAGGCGCACGGATCGGCGTGGCCGATCTGATGGCCACCTACCAGTTCCTGGTAGACGCGGGCAAGATCCGACAGGCTGCCGAGCTGTTCGCGGCGGACGGGGTCATGCAGACCGCACTTGGGGAGTTCGTCGGCCCCGAGGGCATACTCGAGTTCTTCCGCAGGACCAAGGCCGGCTTCATCGCGGCGGACTTCCTGCCCGCGCGCCACTACCTGAGCTCGGTCCGCGTGGAGCCACGTCCAGACGGCACGGCCAGCACCTACGCCTGTTACCAGTACATCGGCACCCGCGGCCTCGACCACTGGGGGACCTACCGCGACGAGGCCGTGGAGCAGGACGGCAGATGGCTGTTCGCTCGCCGCCGCGCCACCGTGGATGGGTACGTCGCCGGCTCGCCCGTGCCCGGCATCCTGGGGCTCGACTCGGCGGGGCTGTCGGCGTGAGCGTCCCCGCGGGCCGTCTGGAGGGCCGAGTCGCGGTGGTGACCGGAGCCGGCCGGGGCCTGGGCCGGGGGATCGCCGCGGCGCTCGCCGATGAGGGCGCGGCGGTGGCGTTACTCGGCCGCACCGAGGCCACCGTGGTCGACGCGGCCAGGGAGCTCGCGGACAAGGGCGCGCGGGTGCTCGCCGTGCGATGCGACGTCTCCAACCGAGTCGATGTCGACGCCGCGGTCGGAGCCACGCTGGCGGCCTTCGGGGGAATCGACATTCTCGTCAACAATGCTCAGGGTGGGTTGATGGGCCAGAAGGTGCCCACCGCCGAGATCGCTGACGAGCAGGTGCTGGAGTCCTTTCTGACAGGCCCGCTCGGCTCGTTACACCTGATGCAGGCATGTTTCGCGGCCCTGCGAGACTCCGGCCGAGGCGCCGTCGTCAACTTCGGATCGGGAATCGGCGTCCGAGGCGCCCCGGCTATGGCCGGCTATGCCATGGCAAAAGAGGCGATCGGCGGGCTGACCAAAGTCACCGCCATGGAATGGGGCAGATACGGCATCCGGGTCAACCAGGTCTGCCCGGCCGGCTTGTCTCCGGGTGCGGAAGCATACCGGGACGCCGACCCGAAGCGGTGGGAGAAGCACATGCGGCAGACTCCCCTGCGTCGGCTCGGCGACCCGTACGACGACATCGGGCGGGCCGTGATGTCGCTCGTGAGCGACGACCTGAAGTACCTCACCGGCGCGACCCTCATGCTCGACGGCGGCCAGGTGATCCTGCGGTGATGGTCGCCATTACCAGTCGGGGCGATCTCGGGAAGGTCGCGAGGACCACTTCCTTCCACCTGGAAAACGCCTATTCGATCTTCGTATCAGACGACTGATCGCCACCGGAGTCCCCCGTCAGCTCCCGCCAGCCGGCCAGGTTGTTTGGTGTGGGTACGATCTTGAGACGTGGCGAGCGGCACGGGTTTCGTCCCAGGTCTGACCCTGGTGCACCCGCTGACCTCGGCTGTCGACTATCAGGAGACGGCCGCCATTGGTGCGCTGGCCTGGTGGTGGCGCACCCAGCGGCGCGGCGTGTCGGCAGCTCGACGCTGAGCGGCGCCGGGAGTGGCACGCGGACCTCGCCGACCTGCTGGCGGATGATCTCGACCCGTCGCCGTTCGGGCAGCTGCGGCTGCACGACGCCGCCGCCCGTGACCAGGCGCTGGACGTCGTCACGTCGCTGCGCGCCGCCGTGCGGATGGCCCGCGACTCGGGCGCCGGTTTGCGACACATCGACGTCCTGACCGACCTCGCCTGGGTCGCGCTGCGCGCCGGCCGCCCCGACGAGGCGGTGCACCTCGCCGCGACGGCGCTGTTCGGTCAGGAGCCCACGGCGGCCGGCGTCGCCGTGTACGAGGCGCCAGCCCGGGACGAACGGCGCCGGGCGCCGGACGACGACCTGGTCCACCGAGGGTATCGACGACGACGGACGGGCCGTCGTGTCCTACGCCTGCGCCCTCCTCACACAGGTGGCCGAACTTCTGGAGGAGCTGTCCGGCGACACCGCGGCGGGCGAGCCGGCGCGGCGCCGAGCGGCCGAACTCGCCGGCGGTGCGCTGACCCGCTATGTGGACGTCAACCGCATCGACACCGGCCTGCCGGGCGCCAGCCCGCCGACCGGCCCGCCCGCGCCGCGGGTGCTGATCAGCTACCCGCGGGCGGACAGCGCGTTCGTCGACGACCTAGCCGACGAGCTGGAGATTCTGCTCGGCCAGGTGTGGGTCGACCGCCGCCAGATCGTCGTCGGCGAGTCCTTCATCCGGGCGATCAACACCGCGCTGGCCGAGGTCACCACATTCGTCGTCGTGCTCTCACCGGACGCGGCGCGATCCCGCTGGGTCCAGAACGAGCTGGGCGCCGCCGTAGCGTTGCGCAACCAGGGCCGCGAGCTGCGGATCATCCCCGTTCTCCTGCCCGGTGGGATGCAGCCACCGCTGCTCGCCGACCTCAACGCGATCACCGTCACCGACCGGGGCGCGGCCGCGACGGTCGCGCGCGCCGTCGCGCAGCCCGCGCCGCCACGCTAGGCCCGCTCGTGAAAGCGTGGAACTCCAAGATCAAAGATGCGGTCTTCGGGGTCAGGACTCGGGCGTGGCGCGCCAGTCGTGGACGGGTGGTGGGGTGGCTCCGTACAGGGCCACGGCGTTGCGCCAGGCGATCTTCTCGGCGGCGTCGCGCTCCAGACCGGCCAGTTCCTCCCGGACCAGCGTCTGGGTGTCGGGCCAGGAGCTGTCCTGGTGCGGGTAGTCGACCTCGAGCATGATCTTGTCGTCGCCGATGAGGTCGAGCATCCGGAACGCCGACGGATCCTCGATCGAGGCGAAGAAGAAGTTGCGACGCAGGACGTCGGCGGGATGCCCGTAGGAGCGGTCCCAGGCCGATTCGGGGTGATCACACTGCCGGTACGCGCGGTTGAGCCGCTCGATGACGGTCGGGACCCAGGAGGCGCCGCCTTCCGACAGGGCGATCCGGAGTTCCGGGAACCGGACCGGCACCAGCGAGAAGATCCAGTCGACGACGGCGCTCATCGAGCTCAGCGGGAACAGAGCGATGGCCACGTCGGTGGGTGAGTCGCTGGACGGCCGGTTGATCAGCCCGGCCGAGCCGACGTGCAGGTTGACGACGGTCTGCGTCTCGGCGCACGCGGCGAAGAACGGATCCCAGTGACGAGTGTGCAGGCTGGGTCGGCCGAGCGCCTGCGGGTTCTCGGTGAAGCTCACGGCCCGCACACCGCGCGCCGCGTTGCGCCGGATCTCCCGCGCCGCCAGCTCGGGATCGTTGAGCCAGGTGATCTGGCTACCGAGGAACCGGTCGGGATACCGGCTCGTCCATTCCTCGTAGTACCAGTCGTTGTATGCCCGCACGCACGCGTGGCCGAGCTCCCGATCCGGAAGGTCCGACAGCGCCCGGCCGGAGAACCCCCAGGGCAGTGAGGGGAAATTGAGCGAGGCCCAGATGCCGCCGAGATCCATGTCGGCTATCCGGGCGTCCGGGTCCCACGCCCCGCGCCGCGTCTCGTCATACGCCATCGGGTCGTGCGAGCGCCACTCGCTCACCGGGCGTCCGACGGTCGCGTTCGCGGTGAGGACCGGCACTGGCCGCCCGTCCAGGATCCAGTGCGCGACGCCGTCGACCGCGGCCATGTGCGGCGCGGCGTCGCGCATGTGCCGCGGCACTCGTGAGGTGAAGGCGTCGGCCGGTTCGAGCGCGTGGTCGTCGACCGAGATGATCGGCAGGAACATCTCCCGGCGTTCGGGGTCGGGTAAGAACGTCACCGGGGTCATTGTTCTCCCATCACGAGGTTCTCCCATCACGAGCGGATCAGCTGAGGACGGCGGGGTCGCGGTCGATCTCCCACCGGGCCGCGGACTCGAACAGGTTCTGCACCCCGATCGCGCGGATCCGCGCGGCCAACGTCTCGTTCTGATCAGTCGGAAACGGTTTCCCTCCGCCGAGGACCTCGACGTGCCAGGCGATGCGGGAGCGGGATTCCAGGCTGACGCAGCGGTAGTACGCCTCCCGTACGCTGGCGCCGACCACGAAGACGCCGTGGTTCTCGAGCAGCCCGGCGGGGCTGTCGCCCAGCGAGGAGACGTTGCGCTCGGCGGCGACCGGGTCCACGACCGTGCCGTCGTAGCCTTGGTGGAAGGCGATGTCGCCGTCGGCGAGGAAGGCGCCGATCTGTTCGTAGGCCGGCGGCACGCGCCCGGCGGCGGCCCAGATCGTTCCCCAACGGGGATGGTTGTGCACCGCGACGACGACGTCCTCGCGGAGGCGATGAAGAGCGAGGTGCAGCTCGATCGCGGCCGGAGCGACCCCGCGGCCCGCCAGATGGGTGCCGTCCGGCGCGAGCCGGACGACGTCGGACGCGGTGACCTGTCGCCACGTGAGGTTCGACGGGTTGACCAGCAGACTGCCGTCCGGCTGGCGGATGCTCAGGTGTCCGAAAATGTGGTCGTCGTAGCCCTCGGAATGAAGCATGCGAGCGAGTACGGCGAGTTCCTGTTCAGGACTCAGCTCGCGCTCCAGCGCGGACTCGCCCTTCGCCCGTAATATCGCTTCGACGAGATCGGCCACAACAATCATCTCCCCGGCCGCGGGCCCGCGGCCACATAGTCAGAAGGCTCCGGCCTCATCGCGATACCGCGGGAAGTGGCGCCTGTCGCGGCAAGGGCGGTCAGCACCTCGTAGCGCCCGAACCTGACGCGCACGCGCGGGTTCAGCACCTCCTCCCGGCATCAGCCTCCAGTTCGACGACGGCGGCCGGCTCCTGGCCGGAGGCGGGTTCGGGGCCGCCGCCGCGCCTCGCGGGCGGACCCGCGCCACGACTTCCAGCCCCGACACCTGGACGAGTGGGGTGTACTGTACTCGCACAGTCCGGCCCCAACAAGGGCCATGACTGACAGTGGACAGAGCGCGGCATCCCATGCTTTTGGCCACGGTGGAGCTGTCTCAGGGTCGCCGTGGATCGCCCCGACGCCCGAGTTCCTGCGCGGGGAGCCGCCGGCCCGCTGATCCGGTCGCTGTTCGTCGGACCGCTGTTCGTCGGACGGCCGTCTCTCGTCACGCCCGTCGCCCGTCACGCCCGTCGCCCGTCACGCCCGTCGCCCGTCACGCCCGTGGCCAGGCGGCGGGCCCAGTCCGGGCACGGCTCGCTGCCGTGCAGGCTCTCGCTGATCCGGCGGGTCCCGGCAAGCAGGCGGCGGATGAAACCATGTGCCTCCGGCCCGGTCGGGAACGTACTGAACTGGCCGACGCTCAGCGACAGAACCACGCGTCCGTCCGGGCCGAAGATCGGCGCCCGGATCCCGGCCACCGCCCCCAGATCCTCGATGTCCGGCTGGCGCGGCCGGGCGACCAGGGCCCTGACCGCGCTCTCAAGCTCCGCCGCCCCCGGTATCCCGGCGAGTTGCTCCAGGACGCGGCGCAGCGCCATCACCTGCTCCAGCGACGTGGCGAAATAGCCGGCGAGGCGGATCCGGTTGAGGACCCGGTAGTGCTCGGCCCGCTCGGCCGCTGACAGCGGAGGGTCACGATGGTCGAGCCAGGCCTCGACCTGGGCGGCGGGCGCCCAGGCGACGAACTCGCTCCCGTACGGAGGGGCGAACGGCGACCGGTTGCCGACGGGCAGATAGCCGGTGAGCGGGCGCGCCACGTCCTCGCGGGCCAGCACCACGATCTCGTTGCCCACCAGGCCGGTGGCGACGCAGGAGACATCGAGCTCGGAATGGATGGCCGCCATCTCCGAGCGCGCGTGCTCGAGGGCCTGGCGGGCGTCGTGGACGGCGGCGTAGCTCAGCCAGACCAGGGCGGGCCCGGGCATGTAGGTCTTGTCCGCCGGATGGCGGATCAGCACGCCCTCCTCCACGAGTTCCGACAGCATCGCGTGACAGGTCGCCTTGTTGGAGGCGAGCCGGCGAGTGATGTCCGACAGCGAGAACCGTTCGCGCGGATGATCGGCCATCAGCTTGAGCACCGCCACCGTGCGTGCGACCGATGGGGCAGGCCGCGCCATGTCATCCTCCGTCGCCGCCAGGGAATTAATGAACCTTTTACATTACCCTTGTTCGGTATGGCAAACGGCCGATTGGTCAAGGTGGGCCCATTGGTCGGTTGGTAATGCGACGGTCACGACCCGGGTCGCGGCGATCCGGCTCGATCAGGCGGTCGGCGCTTGCTGTGCCCGGCGAACTCGCGCAGGACCCGGCCCGGAAGCGGGCCGTCCTCGGCGATCGCGTAGCCGTCGCGTTCACGCGGGACGGTGCCGTTGACGATGACGTACTCGATGCCCTCGGCGTCGCTGCGCAGCCGGCCGGCGCCCATCGGCAGGTCGTGGACCTGGTACATGCGGGTGTCGCTGACGGTGTCGGGATTGAAGACCACGATGTCGGCGGCGAGGCCGGGCGTCAGGCTGCCGCGGTCGACGATGCCGTAGCACTCCGCCTCGTCGGTGGTCATCTTCTTGTCCCATGATCACGGTGGTGGCACCGTGGCTGGGGAGAAGGTGAGCATGCGGTGCTCGACCAGCGGGTCCAGCGCGGGGCGGGCCGGGCCGGACGATGCGTACCGATCGCGAGGTCGTCCCGTGTACGCGCGGTGACTTTGGGGTGGATGGCCGGGTGTCGGATCACCAGGGCCGACGGCCTGGTCGGCCGAATCGTGTCGATCGGTGATGTGTTGACGACCACATCACCTAATCTTATGCTAAGCCGACCAAAGTTTCATTTTTGCAAACGCACCGTGTCCAGTTCACGGGCTGTAGGTCCCTTTTCATCCGGCCGAGGGCTGGGAGCGGCACGGCAACTTTCCAGAGCGGAGGACGATGACACTCTCCGTAACCATGCGGCGCGGCCCCGCTATGGCCCCGGCCCAACCGGCCCGGACCGGCCTGCGGTTCGAGCATGTGACGCACTGGTACGTATCCGACCGCGACGCCAAGCTGGTGGTCGAGGACCTCACGTTCGATGTGCCGGACGGCCAGTTCGTCGCCGTCGTCGGCGGCAGCGGGTGTGGCAAGACCACGGTTCTGAACATGGTCGCCGGCCTGGTCCGGCCGACCGAAGGGCTGATCGAGGTACGGGTCGACGACGAGGTCCTCACACTGCCGAGCAGCCGGCTGGGGTACATGTGGGCGCGGGACAGCCTGCTGCCCTGGCGGTCCCTGCGGCGCAACGTCGAGTTCGGCCTCGAGGTCCGGGGGATGCCGAAGGGCGAGCGGCGGGAGCGGGTCGAGCGCTACATCACGATGGTCGGCCTGGCCGGCAGCGAGCGGAAGTTCCCCCGCCAGCTGTCGCACGGCATGCGCCAGCGGGGGAACCTCGCCCGGCTGCTGGCGACCGAGCCCGACTTCTATCTCATGGACGAGCCGTTCTCGGCGCTCGACGCGCAGACCAAGGCGGCCATGCAGCAGGAGTTTAGCCAGATCTGGGAGAACCGGCGCCGGACCACCGTCTACGTGACCCATGACCTCACCGAGGCGGCCCTGCTCGCCGACCGGGTGCTGGTCATGGGCACCGGCTACATCGCCTACGACATCCCGGTCCCGTTCGAGCGGCCGCGCGGCCTCGACGAACTGCGCTTCACCCCCGACTTCCAGACGTTCGACCGTCTCCTGTGGGACCGCCTGCGCCAGGCGCAGAGAGGGGAGCGGGGATGACCACCCCGGCGACCACAGCGGCCGCGGTCGCGCGCCCGGAGGCCCCTCGGCTGTCTGACCGGGACGGCCGGATGGAGGCCGCGAAGGCGGCGGTCCGCCGCCGGAAGCGCAACCGCACCCTCACCGTCCGCGCCCTGCAGGTCCTGCTGGTGGTCGTGATCCTCGGCTCCTGGGAGATCATGTCGCGCACCGGCGTGCTTCCCGACGCCAAGCTCTTCTACGGCCGGCCCTCCGGCGTGGTCCAGTTCCTCGTCGACAACCGGTCGCACCTGTGGACCGACGCGTTGGCGACCATCTACGCCGCGTTCCTGGGCTTCGCCATCGGCGCCAGTTCGGGTGTCCTCGTCGGGCTGCTGTTCGGGCGGTGGCCGCTGCTCGAGCGGGCCTTCGACCCGGTGATGAACGTGCTCGCGAGCCTGCCGCGGCTGGCCCTGGCGCCGCTGTTCCTGCTGTGGTTCGGCATCAGTGACACGAGCAAGGTGCTGCTGGCCGTCTCGATCGTCTTCTTCGTGGTGCTGTTCAACACGATCGCCGGCGTGCGCAGCGTGGACAGCGAGCTGCGCACGGTCGCGAGCCTTCTCGGGGCGTCCCCCCGGCAGGTGTTCATCAAGGTCGTCCTGCCCGGCGCGGTTCCGGTGATCTTCGCTGCCCTCCGCCTCGCGTTGATGTTCTCGATGCTGGGCGTGGTGGGGAGCGAGATGATCGCCGCCAAGTCCGGCCTCGGGGTCGACGTGGTCACCTACGGCCAGAACCTGGAGCCCAACGGCGTCTTCGCCGTGCTCGCCATCCTCGCCGTCGTCGCCGCCCTCTTCTCGGCGGCGCTGCGCACCCTCGAGTCGCGCCTGCTGCGCTGGATGCCGGAACACTCCTGACCGCGTGCCTCCCGGGCCGACGGCACGGGAGGCGTGACTGACGTGCCGCCGTCAGGCGGCCGTACGAGGGCGCCCTGCCCTCGTTGAACACGGATCATCACAGGGAAGGACGATCATCTATGTCCATGTTCCCGCGCCTGTTACGGGTGGGTGCCACGCGCGCCGCCGTGGTGGTGGCGCTGATAGTCGGCCTGGTGGTTACCGGCTGCTCCGCCACCAGCTCCGGCTCGGGTTCCGGCTCGGGATCCTCCTCGGCCGCCGCGAGCAACGCCATCAAGGTCTCCATCGCGACGTCCAAGGGGTCGCTGCCCGGCCTGCCGATGATCGTCGCGCAGCAGGAGGGCTTCTTCGCCAAGCACGGGATCAAGGCTGAGCTGATCACCAGCCTGCGCGGCGGCGCCGCCATCATGTCCGCGCTCACCAGCGGCTCGGCGCAGATCGTGGCCCAGACGGTGTCCGCCTCGGCCCAGGCCAAGCAGAAGGGGGCGACGCTTCCGGTCATCGCCTCGCTCAGCGGCGGCGTGCCCTACGTGCTGGTGGTCGGCAAGAAGTACGCCTCGGCGCCGGCGGCGACGACGGGCGAGAACGGCTGGCAGGCGACGATCAAGGCGCTCAAGGGCGCGACGATCTCGGCCTCCGGCCAGGGCACGGCCTTCGACATCATCCTGAAGGCGCTCTTCCGCAAGGCCGGGCTCTCGGAGTCCGACTACCACAACATCAACATCGCGCACGGTGGCCCGGAAGTCGCCGCGCTCAAGACCGGCCAGGTCGGCGCCGCGATGGTCGACATCGGCAACGCCCTCTCGCTGGTCAGCGAGGCGGCCGGCCATGTCGTGATGGACCTGTCCAAGCAGGGGCCGAGCTGGGTCACGAACCAGGCCTGGTCCGGCTTCCTGTCGTCGGAGGCGGTGCTGAAGGCGCACCCCGACCTGACGCAGCGGTTCGCCGCCGTCATGGCCGACGTTCGGACCTTCTACCAGAACCCGGCGAACATCTCCGAGCTGCACCGGATCGCGGTGAGCGTGTCGGGCATCCCGGACAACCCGGGCCTGGACAACGCGCTGCGCCAGTACGTCGGCCTCATGCTGCCCTCGTTCAGCACCGCTCAGGTGCGGACGACGATCGACTTCATGGTCGACACCGGTCAGCTCAAGGCGACACCGCCGGTCAAGCCGGCGGACATCGTCCTGCCCACCGCCCTCGCGTAGGTCTGGAGGAGGCCGCGCCGTGGACCGCGACATCGATCAGTTATTGATCGACCGACGGGCCGGTGAGCCAGGAACCAGAGCACCAACGAACAACTTCCTGAGATAGGTAGGTGGACGCGAATGACGTCGCCGTTCAGCTTCGCGGGCAAGACCGTGGTCATCACCGGCGCGTTTTCGGGGATGGGCCGCGCGGCGGCCGAGTACCTGGTGGCCGACGGGGCCACGGTGCACGCGCTCGACATCCGGCCCGTGGACATCCCCGGGCTGGCTTCCTTCCGCCGGCTGGACCTGGGTGACCGCGCGGCCATCGACCGCGTGGCGGGCGAGGTCACCGAGGCGCTCGAGGGCCCGCTCGACATCCTGCTCAACTGCGCCGGCCTGCCGCACAGCAGCTTCCCGGCCGAGCAGATCTTCCAGGTGAACTACCTGGGCCCGCGGCGGCTGACCGAGGCCCTCGTCCCGGTGATGCCCCGGGGCGGGGCGGTCGCGAACATCGCCTCCAAGTCCGGGATCGACTGGCCGAGCCTGCGGCCGGTCATCGAGGAACTGCTCTCGCTCGACGACGACGCGGCGACGGCCTGGTTCGCCGAGCACACCGAGCTCCACGCGAACGCCTACGGATTCTCCAAGGCCTGCGTGATCGTTTACGCGATGACGCAGGCGACACCGCTGGGTAGCCGCGGGCTGCGGGTGAACTGCATCGCGCCCGGCGCCACCGACACGCCGATGATGGAGCACTTCCGCAAGGGCCGGACCGAGGAGCAGCTCACCCGGGCGACCGGCGTGGTCGGGCGGATGTCGACCCCGGCGGAGCAGGCGCTGCCCCTGCTGTTTCTGGCCAGCGACGCGGCCAGCTACGTCTCCGGCGTGAACCTGGTGGTGGACGCCGGCGCGCTGGCCGGTTTCATGTTCGGCCAGCTCACGCCGCCGGACGTCAAGCAGTACCAGGATGTCCGCAACTCCGAGGCGGTCGCCTCACGCTGACCGGGCGCCGGCCGCCGGCCGGCGGCCGGTCGGGCGCGCGCTGGTAGCGCGGCCGCCCACCGACCGCCGCCTTCAGTGCGCGGCCAGGGCCAGCTCCATCCGGTCGGCGAACGACTTCAGCTCGCCGACCGCCACGCCGAGGTCAGCCGTGGGCGAGCCGTTGACGACGAGGCGCGTCACACCGTCCGCCGCCGCCTCCCGCACGCTCGCCGGGTCCAGGTCGCTCATCGCGGCCCGGATCGTCAGCTCTACCGCCTCCGGAGCGCGCCCCGCCTGCTCGGCCGCCGCCCGGACCTGGTCCAGCCGCTCGCGCAGCGCGTCGCCGCGTAGGTTGAGCGGCTGGAAGCCGTCGCCGAGCCGGCCGGCGCGGACGGCCGCGGCCCGCGAGCTGCCGCCGATGTGGATCGGCACCTGCCCGCGCACCGGCTTGGGATTGCAGTAGACGCCCTCGAAGGCGTAGAAGCCCCCACGGAAGCTGGACGGCTCTGACGGGGGCCCCGACCAGAGCGTCCGCATCACGGCGATCGCCTCGTCGGCGCGCCTGCCGCGCGAGGCGAAGTCCTGCCCGCACAGCCGCATCTCGTCCGGGTTCCAGCCGACACCGACCCCGATCCGGGCCCGCCCGCCGGACAGCACGTCCAGCGTGGCCAGGCGCTTGGCCAGCACGACCGGATGATGCTGCGGGAGCACCAGGATGCCGGTGGCCAGTGTCAGCCGGGACGTCCGGCCGGCGAGATAAGCCAGGACCTCGAGCGGATCCGGGTACATCGTGGTCGGGCCGGTCACGGCGCGCTGGCCGTCGTGCTCGAAGGCCGTGGTCTCCGAGAGGACCCAGGCGACGTGTTCGGGCAGGACGATCCCGTCGAACCCGACCTGCTCAGCCGTGGCGGCGAACTCGGCCATCCAGGCCGGGTCCGCCGCCACGTCCGCGACTATCGGGGGGATCACCTCGAAGAGCACGGCCACCTCCCGCTGGCGAGACGCCTCCCGCTGGCGAGACGCCTCCCGCTGGCGAGACGCCGCCCGGCACGCCGGCTCAAGCCTTCAGGCCCATCCGGGTGGCGAACTCCCGCATCTGCGTGATGGCGAGGTCGAGGTCGGTGGTCTTCGAGCCGGACAGGATGATGCGGGTACAGCCGCGCGAGACGTCGTCGGCGAGCGAGGAGGGCGTCACCTCGTTCAACGACCGGCGCAGGATCACCTCGAGGGCGTCGGCGTCACGGCCGGCGGCTGCCGCCTCCCTCCGCATGAGCTCGACCATCTTCGTCAGGTCCTCGCCCTCCAGCAGCAGCGGCTGCAGGCCGTCGCCGAGCCGCCCGGCGCGGATCGCGGCCGCTTCCGAGCTGCCGCCCATGAACATGGGGATGTCGCCGCGCACCGGCTTGGGGTTGCAGAAGACGCCGGCGAAACCGTAGTGCTTGCCGGAGTAGCTTTGCGGCTGTGTGGTGGGGCCCGACCACAGCACCCGCATGAGCTCCATCGCCTCGTTCGCCCGGGCCCCGCGATTGGTGTAGACCTCGCCGCAGGTCTCCATCTCCTCGCGGTTCCAGCCGACGCCGACACCGACCCTCAGGCGCCCGCCCGACAGCACGTCCAGGGTGGCCAGCCGCTTGGCCCAGACCACCGGGTTCTGCTGCGGCAGCACGATCGTCGCCGTCACGAGGTCGATCCGGGTCGTGACCGCGGCCAGGTACGCCAGCAGTTCCAACGGATCGGCGTACATGGTCGTGAGGTCGGTGACCGGAACGTCGCCATACGGGAAGTTCGAGACGTCGAACCCCTCGACCCACACCACGTGCTCGGAGGTCGCGATCCCGTCGTACCCGAGTTCCTCCGCCGCCTGAGCGAAGGATTTCACCCACCCGGGATCGGCCAGAACGTTCGCGCCGATAGGGGGCAGGATGTCGTACTTCATTGCGTCCTTTCGGATGGCGGCGGTCAACGCCGCTCGCGGGTCAGGAGGCGCGGCGGCCGGGTCAGCTGGGCGCGAGCGCTTCCTTGGTAAGGGGGTCGGGACCCGGGCTCGTCCCGCCGGTCCCGGAACCCTCCGGGCCGGGAGGAGGCAGGGCGCGCATCTTCCGCTCGTCGAGCTTGCGGCCGACGAAGCGTCCGAGCTCCTGCAGCCGACCCGCGAAGCCCTGCGGGTTGCGGATGGCGGCGTCGATGAGCGCCAGGCCGGTGAACATGTCGAAGTAGCCGCCCGGATCCACCCAGTTGCTGAGCACGACGTAGAAGATCCCGCCGGGGAAGAACACCGCGGCCAGCAGCGCGCCGGTGATGGAGGTGATGCCCGACAGGTAGACCAGGGCGAACAGGCTGAGGCTGAGGAAGACGTCGAACGACGCGCCGCTGACGTTGCCCGACTGGTAGGCCATGAGCGACCCGGCGATGCCGGCGATGAACGCGGCGATGGCGAAGGTGGTGAGTTTGATCATCGGTACGTTGATCCCGCCGGCGGCCGCGGCCCGGTCGTTGACCCGAACCGCCAGCATCTGGCTGCCGAGCCGGCTGCGGCGCAGCGAGGCGACCGCCATTCCGACGAGCGCCACGAACACGGCGAGCATGATCGCGAACTGCACGCGGGGGTAGGCGTGCCCGCTGCCGACGCCGAGATTGAGGCCGAACAGCGACGGGTTGGACACCTTCGCGCCCGAGACACCGCCGTTGAGCTGGTTGTTGTTGAACCAGGCGGACTGCAGGGCGACGCCGGCGCCGAGGGTGATGATCGCCAGGTTCACGCCCCGGATCCGCAGGGCCGGAAGGCCGATGATCACACCGACGACCACGGCGACCAGCGCCGAGCAGAGCACCGAGATCGGGAACGGCACGTGCCAGTCGGTGGTGAACCGGCTGCACATGAACGCGCTGGCGCCGGCCAGGCTGAGCTGGGCCAGGGAGATCTGCCCCACGTAGCCGACCACGACCACGTAGGACATCGCGATGAGGGCCGCGGACATCGAGGTCATCAGCCCGGCGCGGTACTGGTGGTGCAGCAGGAAGCTCGCGATCACCAGCGCGACGAACCCGACGCCGGCCGTGGGCAGCACGGCTCGAGGCCGCGGGGAGTGCGGGAGCGACGCGACGAAGCTCATCCCGCGCTGCGGGATCGCCTTGCCGCGCAGGAACAGCACCAGGATGATCAGGACGAACGGCACCGCGTCCCCGATCCCGGACTTCGGGAACCAGGAGAACGTCTGGAACTTGGTGATCTCGGACTGGAGTGCCCCGATGAGCAGGCCGGTGATCACCGTCGGGCCCAGGGACGTCAGTCGGCCAACCAGGGCGGCCGCCAGGGCCGGGACGATGAACAGGGTGTAGCCGCCCGGCGTGAGCGGGACGATCGGCGCGATCAGAATGCCGCTCAGCCCCGTGACGACCGCGCCCAGAGTCCAGTTGAGCGACGCGATCCGGTGCGGCGAGATGCCGACCATCATCGCCCCGCGCTCGCTGTCGGCCGCGGCGCGGGTCTGCAGCCCGAAGCGCGTGAAGCGGAAGAACAGCCACAGCAGGACGGCGATCCCCACGACCGTCACCGCGAGGTAGAGGCGGTCCTTGGGCAGGCGCAGGTCGCCGTGGCTGAGGACCCCGGCCGGCATGATCGGCCCGACCGGGAGCGACTCGGTGCCGAAGCGCAGGCCGACCAGCGACTGAAGGACGATCATGACCCCGAGCGAGGCGACGATCTTGGCCAGGGGCAGGGCGTTGATCAACCACTTGAAGACGATCCAGTACATCGCCAGGCCGATCAGGCCCGCCGTCGCCAGCGCGATCAGCATCGCCGGCCACAGGGACATCGGATTGCCCAGGCTGATGAACTTCGGCAGCCACGGGATCGGCAGGAAGTACTTTCCGTCGGAACGCAGCGTCGCGTAGGTGTAGGCCGTGTAGCTGGCGATCGCGCCGGTGGCGAAGTTGATGACGCCGGAACTGCGGTAGACGACCACCAGGCTCGTGCCCAGGGCGGCGTAGACCGCTCCGGCGCCGAGGCCGAGCAGGAGGAAGGACAGATAGATCATGCCGGCACTTCCTGGGCGTCCTGGGTCTTGGCGTCCTGGGTCTGGGTGTCCTGGGTCTGGGCGTGCTGGGTGAGTTCGGGGTCGACCGACTGGCCGAGATAGGCGCGTTCGAGCTGGGTCGGGTCCCTGCGCAGGACGTCGCCGGGCGCGCTGACCCGGACGTCGCCGTGGACCAGGACGATCGCGTGGTCGGCGATCGTCAGGGCCTGCTGGACGTGCTGTTCGACGAGCACGATGGCGGTCTTCATATCGTCGCTGATCCGGCGCAGGACCGGCAGCACCTTGGCCACGATGGCCGGTGCCAGGCCCATGCTGAGCTCGTCGATCATGAGGATCTTCGGGCGTGACACCAGAGCGCGGGCGATGACCAGCATCTGCTGCTCCCCGCCGGACAGCGAGCCGGCGGTGATGTCGAGGCGCTTGCGCAGCTCGGGGAAGTACTCCAGGGCCAGCTCGAGCGTCCCGCCTCCGTGCTTGGCGACCTTGAGGTTCTCCCGGACGGTCAGGCTCCTGAACAGCGCGCGGTCGTCGGGCACGTAACCCAGGCCGAGGCGCGCGAGCTGATGGGGTGAGTTCTTGCGGGTCGGGTGGCCCAGCATCTCGACCGAGCCGCTGATCGCCGGGAGGAATCCGGCCACCGTCATCAGGGTCGTGGTCTTGCCGGCGCCGTTCGGGCCGAGCAGCGCCAGGATCTCACCGGCGCGCAGCTCGAAGGACAGGTCGCGCAGCACGGTGTGCCCGGCGTAGCCGCCGTTGAGGTGGTCGACGCGCAGGACGATGTCGGTCATTCCGTCACAGCCTTCTGCGCGGCCGCCGGCTTCTCAGCCTCGGGCTTCTCAGCCTCCGGCTTCTTGGCCACGGCCTCTGTTCTCTCGGTCTCCGACTCCGCGACGGCGGGGCCGCCGAGGTAGGCCGCGATCACCTTGGGGTCCTTGCTCACCTCGCCGGCGGTTCCCTGCGCGATCAGCCGACCGAAGTCGAGGACGTACAGGTAGTCGCAGGTGCTGAGCACGAGATCCATGTCGTGCTCCACCAGCAGGATCGAGATGCCGGAGCGCACGACGGACCGGAGCTGCTCACCGAACCAGCGGCTCTCGGTGCTGTCGAGTCCGGCGGCGGGCTCGTCGAGCAGGAGCACGGAGGGCTGCGACGCCATCGCGCGGGCGATGCTGACGATCTTGCGGTGTCCGTGCGAGAGGTTGTTGACCCGCTCGGAGCGCAGGTGGCGCAGGTTGAGCAGGTCGAGCAGTCTCTCGACGAACTCCGGCGGGCGGCCCGGGCGTCCCGTGACGATGTCACGGACCATGTGCCACGGCGGGATGTTGCAGTTGGCGACCATGTTCTCGACCACGGTCAGGTCGTCGAACAGCTCCAGCGACTGGAAGGTCCGGGCGACCCCGAGGCGCTGCCGCCGGTGGGGACGCAGGCCCGAGATGACCTGCTCCTCGAGCTCCACGACGCCCGTCGCCGGTACGAAGCCGGACAACGCGTCGATGAACGTGGTCTTCCCGGCGCCGTTCGGGCCGATCAGGCCGGTGATCGAGCCCCTGGCCACGTGCAGGCTGACGTTGTCGACCGCGACGACCGGCCCATAGCGCACAGTCAGGTCACGGACGCGGAGTGCCACATCGGCGAGCGGGGGTTCAGGCTCCGCCGCGGCGGACTCTAACAGGGCGGGACGTTCGGGGTCGATCGTCCGGGTGGGGGTTGTCACCGTCGCATCTCCATCTGATGGCGGGGCGCTTGTCTGCTCGTCAGGCGCGGTGCGGCCGCCGGTGCTCACGCTGTTCACCGCGGTCCGTTGGTCCAGGCGATCGGCGGGGCGGACAGGCCGCGGAGGTTGTACAGGTCCTCGTATTTCTCGCCGCCGAGCAGCCGCGGGCCGCCGAGGCGCCGCGGGATGACGGCGGTTGCGTCGGTAGCGCCGAGCGTCGCCTGGGCGTCAGCCGTACCGCCGTCCAGGGTGTTCCCCACCGGTCCTCCCTCGGGAGAAGTGTGATTTGCAATATCAACCAAATGTTCGCCAGTAAACAGTGACCAGGGCCACTTGGCAAGGCCTACCAGGGAACTTGTATTCAGGTTCGGCGGTCCTTGGGCCACGCACCGTGGCGGCGGCGCCCGCTGGGCCGGGGCAACCCCGCCGGACGGTGGACGTCCACGACCTCGTCGTGGCGGCTCTCCGGCACCAGCCCCCGGGTGAGGCCGAAGCAGATCCGCCCGCTGAAGATGATCTTGTCGACGCCGGGGTCGGCCACCAGCGCGTCGCCGGCGTCCCGTCCGGCGGTGGATTCCGCGACGGTCATTGTCGCGTCCTCAGCTGTAGGTGATGATCCCGCGGAGGTTGTCCCCGCGGTGCATGGCCTCGTAGCCCTCGTTGATCGCCTCGAGCGGGTAGCGCGCGGTGACGAGTTCGTCCAGCTTGAGCTGGCCGCTGGTGTACAGGACCAGGCTCAACAGAGGTCCGATGTCGGCGCCGTGCGCGACCCCGACGCAGCGGATGGCCTTGTCGGCCATGACGTTGCCCGTCAGTCGGGACACGAGCTCGAACGCCTCGTCGATGCTGGACACGGCGTGGTGCGCCCCGAACTCGCGCACCCAGGCCCCCTCGCGTTCGGCCGGTGGGTCGAGCTCGATCTCCTCGACCTTCCAGGGACCACCCTGCTGCCACAGCACCGCTGCCTGCGTGAGCATCTGTCCTCCAACTCGATAGCCCGGCGCGGGTGTATCCGAAGACCAATGGTTTGCAATAGCGTCCAAGTGGTTGCAGACTAGGCATATCTTGGGCCTGTGTCAAAGGTCACGCAGCGCCCCTACGGCCCGGTCGGCAGACCGCCCGTACCCCGACGGGAGGCACTGTGAGCGGGTTGGACGACGGCTGGGCATCGTCCCCGCTCAAGACCTTCATCGCGAAGGCCAACGACTCGATCTACGGCCTCTCCGGGGCCGTCGCGGGGAGCCGAGGGTGAAAGTCGCGGGCGCGCTGGACTTCGGGCCCCCCGACGTGCTGGGCCTGATCGATGTGCCCGCGCCCGTACCGGGGAACGGCGAGGTGTTGATCTCGGTGCGGGCCACCGCCGTCAATCCGACGGACACGGCGTTGCGGGCGGGCTCCTACCGTGAGCGGCTCCAGCACGGGCCGCCGTACGTGCCGGGTATGGAGGTCGCCGGCGTGCTCGCGGCGACCGGCCCGGGAACAGACCTGGGCCTGGCGGTGGGCGAACGGGTCATCGCAATCGTGTTCCACGCCGGACCGCGTGGAGGCGCCTACGCCGAGCAGGTGGTCGTACCGGCCAGCCATGTCACCCGGGCTCCGGTCAACGCGTCCTGGGCCGAGGCCGCGACGCTTCCGATGAACGGGTTGACGGCGTTGTACGCGGTGCGGCAGCTCGGTGTCAGCGACGGGACGACCGTCGCGGTGACCGGCGCGGTCGGCGCGGTCGGCGGCTACGTCGTCCAGCTCGCCAAAGACCTGGGCGCCTTCGTCGTCGCGGACGCCGCCGCGGCGGACGAGGCCCTCGCGGCCAGCCTCGGCGCCGACGTGGTCGTCCGTCGCGGCCCGGACGTCGCGGCCCGGATCCGGGCGGCGGTGCCGGGCGGTGTCGACGTGATCGCGGACTGTGCCATCCAGGGCGCCGACCTGTTGCCGGCGCTCGTTGACGGGGGCCGCCTGGGGATGCTGCGCAGGCGTCCGGTGACGCCGGAGCGAGGCATCGAGGTGTGCGACGTGCTCGTCTCCGGCGGGGAACCGGCGGCGGGCGCGCTGGAACATCTCGTGCATCTGGCCGAGGCGGGCACCCTCACGCTCCGCGTGGCCCGGACCTACCCGCTGGCCGAGGCCGGCGCCGCCCACCGCGTCCTCGAGCGCGGCGGCACCCGCGGCCGGCTGGTGCTGCTGCCCTGAGAAACCGAACCGCCCTGAGAAACCGAACCGCCGTACCCGGCTCGCTGCCCGAGCTCAGGAGGACCTCGTGATCGTGATTCATTGCCGGTTCACACTCGCCGCGGCCGACCGTGAGCAGTGGATCGAGTCAGCCCAGCGGATGGCCGAGATCAGCCGGACCGAGGCGGGCTGCCTGGAGTACGCGTTCTCCGCCGACGTCTCCGATCCGCTGACCATGTACTCCTACCAGGAGTGGGAGAGCCAGGAGACGCTGGACGCGCACGAACAGGCTCCGCACCATGCCCGGCGGATGGCCGAACTTGCCGCGTGGGACGTCGACTACCAGAAGATCGCCTTCTACGGCGTCGCCTGGCAGCGCAACCAGGTCCGCGCCTGATCCCCGCCGGTCCCCAGCCCCGGATGGGTCCTAGTCCCCGTACAGGTCGATGACCTGTCGATGGGCCTCCTCGCCGAGCCGGTCGATGGACTCCTGGACGTGCGCCTGCCAGTACGACATCGCCTCGTCGGCCTCGCCGGCCGCGATCAGCTCGAGGATCCGGCGATGGGCGGCGTCGCTGCCGCGGTGGTGCGGCAGCGCACGCTGCGACATGTCCCGCACCCGGGCGCGGGCGATGTCCCCGGTTATCCGGGCGAACAGCGCGAGGGTGCGGCCGCCGCCGAGTTCGACCAGGCGCTCATGAAAGATCGTGGACACCATTGCGTGCTCGTGTGGATCGCGGATCTCCTCGACCCGCCCGGCGATCTCGGCCAGCTCGGCGATGGCCCCCGGCGGGCGGCTGCGCGCCAGCTGGCGGACGGCGGCCGGCTCGATCGCCAGCAGCGAGGAGTACAGGTCGGCCAGGGTGGCCCCTTCGTACTGCAGGACGAAGCCGGCCAGGCGGCTCACCGCCGACGAGTCCGGTACGCACACGCGGACCCCCGCGGCACCCCGGGTCGTCGAGACCAGTGACTCGCCCTCCAGTATCCGGAGGGCCTCACGCAGGGTGGCGCGGGCGACATTGAGCCGCGCCAGGAGCTCGGCCTCGGGCGGAAGGACATCTCCCGCCTTCAGCTCGCCCTTGATGATCCGCCGCCGGAGCGCGTCCGCGACCAGCTCCGCCGCCTTCGGGACCCGCGTCCGCCGGGCCTCGCGCGAGCTGACGACGAGCGTCTGGCCCGGCTGGGCCACCCGTCGGCCCGCCCGCTGCTCCCGAGGGTCGCGGACCCGGTTGACGTCGCCTTCCCGCATAGCGCAGTATCGCATCGTTACTTCTTATAAGAACTGGCAGAACTTTTTGCCGGATCCACCGTGGGCCGACATATCTGTCTCCTCTGTCTCCCCTGGACGTGGCGGATGCCCACCGGAGCGAAGAGCCGCGTCCCATTGGGCGCCGCGGTCGGGATCGTCGCATCTGATTTCGGAGAGGGGTACGCACAGTGTCCGAGCGAACGACAGTGTCCGAGCGAACGACAGGGTCCGAGCACATGACCGCCAAGGAACGGCCGGGCTGTCTCGCCGGCCGGGTCGTCCTCGTCACGGGTTCCACGCGCGGTATCGGGCGGGGGATCGCGGAGGTCGCCGCCTCGGAGGGCGCGAAGGTCGTCGTCAGCGGCCGCACCCGCGAAGCGGGTGAAGAGGTGGTCGCCGGTATCCGGAACCAGGGCGGTGAGGCCCTGTTCGCGCCGTGCGACGTCACCGACGAGGCCCAGGTCGAGGCGGCGGTGGGCGCGGCGCTCGACACCTGGGGCCATCTCGACGGAGTCGTGGCCAACGCCGCCGACCTCAGCCTGCACGTGCTCGACGGGCCGGTGACCGAGATCAACCTCGAGGGCTGGAACCGCATCATCGCCAGCGACCTCACCTCGGTGTTCCTCACCGCCAAGCACGCCATCCGGGCGATGTGCCAGGGCGAGGGCGGCTCCGTCGTGCTGATCGCCTCGCACTCCGGGCTGGAGGGCGTCAACGGCGGGGACGCCTACACGGCGTCCAAGGGTGGGGTGATCTCCATGACCAGAAGCATCGCCAGCTACTACGGCCGCTACAACGTCCGCTGCAACGCCATCGCCGTCGGGCTGGTGGACGCCGGTGGCTCGCTGTCGGCCAAGCGCCTGGCCGACCCGAAGCTGCGCACGAGCATGCTCGGCCACGGCCTCGGCCTGATCGGCCGGCCCGAGGACATCGGCCACGCCGCCGCGCACCTGCTGTCGGAGGAGTCGAGGTACACGACGGGAGTCATCCTCCCGGTCGACGGCGGTTCCTACGCGGCGTCCCACATCGTCCGGCCCAACGTCCCCGACCTGCCCCAGTACCTGCGCAAGCGGCCGGACGCCCCCCTCGTCTGATCGAAGGAAAACGCATCGGATGTCAGCACTTCCGGGTCTCGCCGAGGTCTTCGCCACAGACGAGTTCATCAGGGATCCCTACCCGACCTACGCCCGCCTGCACGCCGAGGCGCCGGTCTGGCGCTCACCGCACGGCAAGGTCTTCGTCAGCAGCCACGCGTTGGTCTCGACGATCCTCACCGACCACCGGCGCTTTCCCCAGCCCGACGATCCCAACCCGTCCTTCCACTCGATGAATCCGCCGGAGCACACCCGCCTGCGCAAGCTCGTCAGCCGAGCCTTCACTCCGCGAGCCACCGAGCGCCTGCGCGCGAGGATCCGGGAGATCGTGGCCGACCTCGTCGGCGCGATGGAGCCGGGAACCGAGGTCGACCTGGTGGAGGCGCTCTCCGTCCAGCTCCCGACTCGGATGATCACTGGTCTGCTCGGTGTTCCGCTCTCCGACGGCGAGCGGTGGGAGAAGTGGGCCAACGTGCTGCACGCGGCCACGGCCGCGCCCCGGTTCCTGCCCGACCAGGAGGAACGGGTGAGCGCGCTGCGGGCGGAGGCCCGCGAGGCGGCGGCCGAGGAACGTGAGTACTTCCGCGAGCTGGTGGCGGCGCGCCGCGCCGAGCCCGGGGCGGACCTCATCAGCGAGCTTGTCACCATCGTCGAGGAGGGCGACCGGCTCACGGAGGACGAACTCGTCACCACGCTCGTGCTCCTGCTCGGCGGGGGCCACCACACCAGCATCAGCCTCATCAGCGGGTGCGTGCACTGGCTGCTGCGCAACCCCGACCAGCTGGAGCTGCTGCGGAGCAATCCTGGCCTGGTGCCGGGAGCCGTCGAGGAGACCATCCGGTACGACTCGCCGCTGCAGGCGGTCGACCGCCTGGCCGGCGAGCGCCTCGAGCTCGGCGGCCAGCCGGTCGAGGCGGGCACCCGCATCACGCTGCTGCTCGGCGCGGCCAACCGGGACCCTGCCGCCTTCGACGACCCGGACGCGTTCCGGGTCGACCGTCTCGAGGCCCGCAGGCACACCTCGTTCGGGTTGGGCGTGCACTTCTGCCTCGGCGCGCCCCTCGCCCGGGCGGAAGGCGAGGAGGCCCTGCGCGGACTGCTGGGGCGCTTTCCCGGCCTTGGCTTCGTCCCGGACGACCCGCCGGTGAACGACGTCCTGTACACGCTGCGCGGATTCGCCCGGATGCCGATCCGGCTGGGCGAGGCCGCGGCGGGGGAGGCCGCGGCGGGGGAGGCGCCGTGACAGCGAACGCAGCGGAGTGTCCGTACTTCCCGATGCGCCGGGAGCCGTCCGAACCGCTTTCTCCGCCCTCTGACCTGCTCGCGTTCAGAGAGCGGTGCCCGATGGTCCGGGTGCGGCTGTGGGACGGAAACCTCGCCTGGCTGGTGACGCGCTACGCCGACCAGCGGGCGGTGCTGGCCGACGACCGGTTCAGCGCTGACGTGCGCCGCCCCGGGTTCCCGCAGAGCGCGCCGGCAACCGCGACGTGGTTCCAGCGGGCGCGGCCCCTGATGACGATGGACAACCCGGAGCACGACGCGCTTCGTCGATCGATGGCCGGGGCGTTCACCATCAGACGGGTCGAGCGGCTGCGGCCGCGGGTGCGGCAGCTCGTCGACGAGCTGATCGACGCGATGGTGGCGGGCGGCAACCCGGCCGACCTCGTCACGGCCCTCGCCCTGCCCCTGCCATCGGCCGTGATCTGTGAACTGCTGGGCGTGCCGTACACCGACCACGACTTCTTCGTCAGGACGGCGGGGACCGTGGTGTCGACATCGGCGCCCGCCGAGCAGAGCCGGGACGCCATCGACCAGCTCCTGTCCTACGTCGCCGATCTGATCACGGCACGGTGCGACGCGGTACGGCGCGACACGGAACCAGTCGATGATCTTCTTGGCTCGATCGTCCGAGACCAGTACCTCGGCGGGCGGTACACCCTCGAGGAGACGGCCGCGATCGCGCTGCAGCTGCTGCTCGCCGGCCACGACACGACCGCCCAGATGATCGCGCTCGGTGTCCTGGCCCTGCTCCTGCATCCGGACCAGCTCGCGCTGGCGCGTGACCCGGACAGCGCGGTACCGATGGCGAACGTCGTCGAGGAGCTGCTCCGGTACCTGAACGTCGTGCACACCGGCCGCAGGCGCGTCGCCACCGAGGATGTGGACGTCGCCGGGCAGGTCGTCCGGGCCGGCGAGGGAGTCGTCCTCTCCAGTGACCTCGGCAACCGGGACCCGCGGTCGTTCGACCGCCCGGACGAGCTGGATGTGACCCGGAAGGTCCGCCATCACCTGTCGTTCGGCTACGGCGTCCATCAGTGCCTCGGGGCGCCCCTGGCCCGCATGGAGCTGCAGGTAGCCTACGCGACCCTGTTCCGGCGCATCCCGTCGCTTCGCCTGGCGACCGACGTCGCGTCGCTGAACTTCCGCGAGGCCGCCGTGGTCTACGGCGTGGCCGAACTTCCGATCACCTGGAACACCGCGCGGGGAGCCCTATGAAGATCACCGGACGTTGATGACGAACACGCCGCGCCAGCCGATACCGGGTGGCTTGCACAGCGGAAACGACGGAACCACCTGGCCCCGCGGGTCAAGTCCGCGGATCGCGTTCTGCCCGGGCCAGGCGGCCCCGATCGCGTCGAGTTCAGCAGCTAGTTCAGCCGTCCATCAATGAGCACAAGGGCATGAGCACAAGGGCGCCTCAGGCCGGCAGGTGCACCGACTTGCTCTCCAGGAACGGCTCCAGGCCTTCGATGCCGCCCTCACGCCCGACACCGGACTCGCGGTAGCCCCCGAAGGGCGTCGTGACGTGCGCGCCGACGAAGCAGTTGATCTGCACCGTTCCCGTCCGGATGCGCTGGGCTATTCCGTAGGCGCGCTCCACGTCGTCGCTGAAGACGGCCCCGCCGAGACCGTAGGGGGTGTCGTTCGCGATGGCGACGGCGTCGTCGACGTCCTTGTACGTGATGACGCTGATGACTGGCCCGAATATCTCCTCCTGGGCCACGCGCATCGAGTTCTCGACGTCCACCAGCACGGTGGGTTCGAAGAAGAAACCCTTCTCGAGGTGCTCGGGCCGCTTTCCGCCGACCGCGACCCGCGCGCCCTCGGCGGCCGCGATCGCCAGGTAGTTCTCCACCCGGTCGCGGTGTCGCCGGCCCGCCAGCGGACCCGTCGTCGTCTTCGGGTCGTGCGCGTCGCCCACCACCATCGCGTCGATGAACCCCTTCATAGCGTCGACGAGCTCGTCGCGACGGCGCTCGGAGACCAGCACCCGCGTCAGGCCGAAGCAGGCCTGCCCGGTGTTCATGAGCCCGCCGCCCATCAGCGGCGCGATGATCTGGTCGATCGTGGCGTCGTCCAGGACGATCGCCGCGGACTTCCCGCCGAGCTCCAGGGTGACCCGGCCGATGCGCTGGCCGGTGGTCGCGATGATGTGCTTGGCCACCGCGGTGCTGCCCGTGAACGTGACCTTGTCGATGTCAGGCGAGGCCACCAGCGCCTCGCTGCCCTCCCGGTCGGCGACCACGACGTTGATGACGCCAGGCGGCAGTGCCCCGTCCTTCGTCATCTCCGTCAGGACGTCCCCGAGGAGGTTCACGGCCAGCGGCGTCTCCGGCGACGGCTTCACGACGACCGTGCAGCCCGCGGCCAGCGCGGGGGCGAGCTTCATGCCCGCGCACGGGAGCGCTCCGTTGAAGGGGACGATCGCCGCGGTCGGTCCCACCGGCTCCCGCAGGATCCGGGTGGTGGACCCGTCCAGGCGCGGGCGGTCCTCACGGAACGCGAACGTGCGGATGAGGTCCGCGTAGTACCGAAGATAGAGCCCGGGAATCACCTGCGACTGGCGGGACATGGTGATCGGCATGCCGATCTCGGCCGTAGCGGCCTGCGCCAGCTCCTCGGTGCGCGCGTCCAGCCGAGCGGCGAGGTCCTCGAGCACGGCGGCCCGCTGCTCGGGGCTCAGCGCGGGCCACGGCCCCCGCTCGAACGCGTCGCGGGCGGCCCGCGCGGCGCGCTCGACGTCGGCGGCGGACGACTCGCGCACCGTCGCGACCAGCTCCTCGGTGGACGGGTCGATCACCTCGATGACCCGGTCACCGGTCGCGGCTACCCACTCACCGCCGATGAAGCATTCATCGCGGTGCGACACCTGTCCTTGGGCAGAGCCCGGCTGCGCGATCGTCGTCATCAGGCGACTCCTTCCGTGTGTAAAGAGAGACTTCGGCTCGAACGGGCTACCGACGGGACGGCGGGACGCGCAACCGACGGGACGGCGGGACGCGCAACCGTGAAAGCCAGCGCCGCCATCCTCACGAAGGTCATCGGCTTACCAGGTGACCGGGAGTGCGTTGAGGCCGTAGACCGCCAGTTCGTGCTTGAAGTCGAGCTTGTCGACCGGCTCGGCGAGGGCCAGGGTGGGGATGCGCTGGTAGAGGGTGCCATAGACCACCTGCAGCTCCAAGCGTGCCAGAGACTGCCCCAGACACTGGTGGATGCCAAATCCAAAAGCAACATGTTCGCGGGGGTTACGACCTAGGTCCAGCCGGTCCGGGTCCGCGAAGACCCGCGGATCGCGGTTGGCGATGTCGGCCGCGGCGATGATGCCCTCACCCGCGGCGATGTGCGCACCGTCGACGTCGAGGTCTTCCAACGCGACCCGGCGCCGCCCGAGATGGGTGACCGTCAGGTAGCGCAGCAGTTCCTCGACCGCACTCGACACGAAGGCCAGATCATCGGACTTCTCGCGCAGGCGAGCCAGCTCGTCCGGGTTCTCCAGCAGCAACGCCGTACCGAGGGCGATCATGTTCGCGGTGGTGTCGTGGCCCGCCACCAGCAGCAGCCGCGCCATGCGGGCGAGCTCGTCGCGAGCCATGGTCCCGCCGCGCAGCTCGGAGACAACCAGCCGGCTGAGCAGATCATCTCCGGGATCGGCGTCCTTGCGGTCGACCAGCCCCTCCAGGTAGGCGATGAGGTCGTCCATCGCCGTGGCCGCCGCGGCTGGGGCGGCCGTCTGGCTGTTCAGGGTCACGCTCAGCCGGTGGAACAGGGCGCGGTCGGTGTAGGGGACGCCGAGCAGTTCGCAGATCACCAGCGACGGGACCGGCAGCGCCAGCGCCTGGACCAGGTCAGCCGGCTTCGGGCCCGCCAGCATGTCGTCGATCAGCCCGTCGACGATCTGCTGCACCTTCGGACGCATCGTCTCGATGCGCCGCACCGTGAAGTCGGCGTTCAGCTTGCGCCGATGCACGGCATGGTCCGGGTCGTCCATGTTGATGAACGTCCGCCCCTTGCTGTGCCGGGCCGCCATGCTGGCGCTCATGTGGGGGAAACCTGGCAGCGCCGTGTCGCCACTGGCCCGCCGGTCGGCCAGCACGGCACGTAGCTCGTCATAGCCGGTCACCAGCCACGGAGTCCCGCCGTCCCACTGCGTCACCCGGTTGAGCGGCGCCTTGGCCTGCAGCCGTGCCAGCTCCCGCGGCGGGTCGAACGGGCATTTCGGGTCGCGCGCCATGGGGTACGCGGGGCACGTGCTGTCGCTGCTCGTCACTACAACTCCTTGAGTCCCTGTCAGGTCCTTCGCCTCGCGGGAGCCGAGATGGCATGCGAGTCGGCGGCACGGCCGATCGTGGTGCCCGTTTCGCGATGTCCGCCTTCTTCACCTGGGCGGTACTGCGTCTGCCGAGCTGAAAGGATCAGAGGCTCGGCGGGTTTAGCCGTTCTCGTCGAGAGAGATGGCGCGCGCCGGGCAGACCGACGCGGCCTCGCGGACCTGGTTGGCGAGTTCCTCCGGGGGCGACGCGTCGAGCAGCACAACCAGGCCGGTGTCCTCGTCCTGGTCGAAGACGGTCCCGGCGGACAGGACGCACTGCCCGGCCCCGATACAGACGTCCGGGTCGATGGTGATCTTCATCAGGCTCCTTGCGGGAATCCCAGGTGATCGGAAGTTCGGTCACGCCACAGACCACGGCGGTCTCGCGGACGGTCAGGAACGGGCCGCACGCCAGCCCACCTGGCCCGACGTGACCTATCTGGCAGCCTATGACGATTTTTACATGTCATGTCAAGAGCAGCCCTCCGGAGCAGGTCACGCGGGTGCCGCGGGCCGCGCGGCGGCGTGGGGCGACCGCCGGACGTCGGCGGCACACGCGGCGGGCGCCAGTGTCGACCGAGCGGGCAGCCCCCCAACGAGCACCATCAGCCACCGCCGCAGGCGACCGCCAAGGCCCGCGGGGGCCGCCGCGGGGGGCGATGACGTCGGCGGCCACTAGGCGAGAGGGCCGCCGATCGAGCGGAAACCTCGTGACAGGGGGAGTAGGCATTGACATCGAGTGTCAACTGCATCATGCTCTGCCGGGCAGCGCCCCAATGTGGCGCCGGTCACTCATCCGCAAGGTGCCGTGCTCGACCCTTAGCAGGAGATGCAATGTTCAGCCGTCCAATAGCCGCCGCGGCGGCAGTGGTAGTGATCGCGTCTGTGTTAGCCGCGTGCGGCGGCTCAGGCGCCGACAAGCCGACGGGTTTATCCGGCTCGGCCGGCTCCGGCGCCGCCGCGGCCCCGACGAAGAGCCCCCTCGACGTGTTCTTCATCAACGAGCAGGGCTCGACGACCGGGGCGAGCTACCCGCAGGAGACCACCGCCGCCAAGGCCACCGTCGAATACATCAACACCAAGCTCGGTGGTGTCGACGGGCACCCGATCAAACTGGCCACCTGCTTCACCGACACGACCCCGGCCTCGACGACCACATGCGCCAACAAGGCGGTGTCGGCCAACCCGGTCCTCATCACCGCCGGAACTCTCGCGACTGACGACAGCATCATCGCGGTGACCGGCAAGACAGACATTCCGTACGTGTCCAACGCCGGCTACACGGCTGACACGCTCACGGCCAAGGGCAAGGCCTTCATCGTATCGAACTATGCCGACGCGAACGACACGGCCTTCCCGATTCTGATGAAGCGGAACGGTGTCAAGAAGGTCGCCGAGGTCTATGTGAATGTCCCGGGTGTCGTGAACGGGCTCCTGCCGCTCATCAAGAAGGCATTTGAGGCACAGGGCATCGCGTACGATCTCTACCCGGTGCCGTATCCCTCGAGCGACCTGACACCCACGGTCTCCGCGATAGCGCGGACGGACGCCGACGCGGTCCATTTCCAGACCGACCCCGTCACGTGCGGCGCGGCGCTCAACGCGATCAAGACCTTCCAGTTCACGAAGCCCCTCTACGCCGGGCCGGCCTGCCGCACGCCCGCGAACATCGCGGTCGTCTCCAGCCTGCCCCAGACCGTCTACGGCCAGCTCGGAGCACTCCCCGGTGACTCCGACGATCCGGACGCCGCGGTGCTCCGGGAGGTCTTCGCCGCCGCGGGCCTCACCAACAAGCTCAACGACCAGTGGGCGGTCGACGGCTTCACGGACATCATGAACATCTACGGCGCGCTGAAGAAGGCCTCGCAGGCCGGTGGCGACATTACGAGCGCTTCGGTCGTCAAGGCCCTTCAGGGCGGCGGTATTCACCAGTTCCTGATGGGCAAGAACACGACCTTCACCTGTGACGGCACCGTGCTGCCGGACCTGCCGGCGCTCTGCTCGCTGACCGCGCTGGTGGGTGTGTGGAAGGGCAACAAGATCGATAAGGTGCAGACGATCAACGGGGCGGACGTATTCAAGAAGTAGGCCCAGGGACCGGCCGGCCGAGGGTATGCCCAGCGTGGGGCATACCCACGGCTGTCCGGTTCTCGCCAGCATCGTCCCGGCCCTGGTCCGCCGCTTCCCGGATCTGACGCGCTGCCTGACCGGGACCCCGACCTACCCGGGCTACTCCAGTCAAGGCCCTGGCCCATCTTCGCCTGTTGACCCACGGGAGGGACCACCAGTGATCGTCATTCACTGCCGTTTCGTCATCGCCCCGAAGGACCGTGAGGCGTGGACCGAGTCGGCCCAGCGCATGGCGACGCTCAGTCGGGCCGAGGACGGCTGCATCGCGTATGACTTCTCCTTCGACGTCATCGATCCGAACGTCGCCTACGCGTACGAGGCCTGGGAGTCACAGGAACAGCTGGACGCGCACATGGCCGCCCCACACCACGTAGCGAGGGCCAAGGAGCTCGAGGCGTGGGACGTCGACTACCAGCAGATCTTCTTCTACGGGGTCGAATGGGAGCGCGACCTGCTGGCCGAGCGCGTGGCGCGCCAGGCCGCCCGCTGAGAGGTCCTAGCGGAATGAGCCTCAAGATCGAACTACCTGGGCTCGCGAAACTGGAGCCCCGCGGCAAGGTCACCCTGCTGCCCGAGCCCGAGCGCCCGGAGGTCTTCCACCCGTTCATCTCCGCGGACGACCATCTTCTCGAGCCACCGGATCTCTTTCATGGCCGCCTTGCGAAACGGGACGCGGAGGCGGCGCCCCGGATATTCACACATGACGACGGAAATCCCTACTGGTGGATAGACGACTCCTTGGTTCCCATCACACTCGTGAACGGGGCGGCTGGCCGGCCGATCGAGGAGTGGAAGAACGCGCCGCAGCGCTACACGGACTTCCGGGAGGGCGTCTACGACCCGCGCGCCCGCCTGCGCGACATGGACCTGGTCGGCATGTGGGCCTCGGTCTGCTTTCCTTCCATGATCTGGGGATTCGCCGGCAGCCGCTTCATCCGCATGCGGGATCCTCGCGTCGGCCTGGCCTGTCTACGGGCCTACAACGACTGGATGACCGAGGAATGGTGCGCGGCCGACCCGGACCGTTTCATACCGTGCCAGCTGACGTGGCTGGCTGACCCCGAGGTCGCGGCCGCCGAGATCCGGCGGAACGCCGAGCGCGGCTTCCGGGCGGTCAGCTTCACGGAGAACCCAGAAGGGCAGGGGCTTCCGTCCATCTACTCCCGGCACTGGGATCCGTTCTTCGAGGCGTGCCAGGAAACCGGTACGGTCATCAACCTGCATGTGGGCTCCTCGGGGCGTATCACGAGCCCCTCCACGGACTCGGCGACCGACGCGCGGGTCGCGCTGTTCCCGGTGAGCGGGATGGTGGCCATGGTCGACTGGATATTCGCGCGCGTCCCGCTGCGGTTCCCCGGGCTCAGGATCGTCTTGTCCGAAGCCGGGTTCTCGTGGGTACCGGCAATACTGGAGCGGCTGGTGCGCGCCGAACGGCAGCGTGCGGCGTCCGAAGTCTGGCTGCCCGACGACCCGACTCCCGCGAGCGTGGCCCGAAGAAACTTCTGGTTCACCTCCATCGAGGACCCCTCCGGGTTCAGGAGCCTGGATCTGGTAGGCGACGACAAGGTGATGGTGGAGGCGGACTTCCCACACCAGGACACGACCTGGCCAGACACCCAGAACCATCTGCGGGCACAGCTGGAAGGGTTGGGCGACCGGGTGGTCAGAAATGTCTGCCTGTCGAACGCGGCCGAGGTCTACCGCTGGGGTCCTCCGTCCACCGGGTTTCTCGACACCATCGGTTGTGCCAACCTGCCGTGAAGCCGGCGGAAGGAGAGGTGACGGGATGACCGCCGCGAGGTCGTCGAGCCGGGTCGCCGTCGTGACCGGCGCGGCCAGTGGCATCGGCCGCGCGATGGCCGAGAAGTTCGCCGCGGCGGGACTGCGGGTCGTGTTGGCGGACATCGACGCTGAGGCTGTTTCAGCTCTCGCCGCGCGGCTCGGCGGTGTGAGCCTACGGACGGATGTACGGCGGGTCGACGATGTCATCCGCCTGCGCGATACCGCACTGGCCGAATACGGGCGGGTGGACATTGTCTGCAACAACGCCGGCGTCACCACATCGGGACGCATCAAGGACCTGTCGCTGGATGAGTGGCGCTTGATCCTGGAGGTCAACCTCTGGGGTGTCATCAACGGCGTTCACACGTTCCTGCCCGCGTTGATCGAAAATCCTGACGGCGGACACATCATCAATACGGCCTCCGGCGCGGGCCTTGTTCCGGCGTGGGCGACGGCGCCGTACAGCGTCAGCAAGTACGGCATCGTCTCGCTGTCCGAGATCCTGCGCCGCGAGCTGTCCGAGGACGCCCCCCACGTCGCGGTATCGGTGCTCATACCGACGGCCACGGCCACAAACATCGTCGACACATCGAGACGTTGGTCGGCAGGTACCGGCGGTCGCGAGGCGTCGTCAGTCGAACGTGAAAGAGAAGAGACGAAGCGACGTCGCCTCGCCGAGGGGATGAGCCCTGAGGCTGTCGCGGACGTGGTCTGGCGAGCCGTCCAGGACAGGCGGTTCTGGATTCTCGCGTCAGCCACCACCGCGGAATGGGTGATGGATCGAGCCCGGGAGATCCAGGCTGCTGCCCACAGCTGAGTTCGCCGCCCGTGGTGCGCTCGCTGGAGTCGCTCGACCTGACCTTCCGTATCGAGCAGCCGGCCGCCGCCTGACCGGGCGCTGTGCCCATCGGACACGTCCCGTACGCCCGCTGTCGAGGTCGGGCGGGCGGGACGTGTCGGTGTCACCTCAGGCCGGGGCTACCCGGCAGGAAGTCGTTGGCCGGGATCGTGATCACACAGGTTCCAGGCGCGTCGTTCCGCGCCGCCTGGCTCAGGCGGACCGCAAACGCGGGAGCACCTCGCTGATCGACGTCGCGTAGCTCTCCTGGCCGGCGTCGCCCTGGTCCATGGGAGTGCTCAGCCACAGTCGGTCGAAGCCGAGCGCCACGATCTCCTCGATGCGCTCGACGCAGCGGCCCGGCGGCCCCACCAGGGCGAAGTCGTCGATGAAGTCGGCGTCCAGCACCGCCGCCTGCGCGCCGCCCTCGCCGTGGGTCCTCATGTCATAGACGGACGCGATCCGTTCGAGGGTGCGTCGCTGCGCGTCGGTGACGGGTCCGACGACCTTCCTGTTCATGATGGAGAAGCGCGCGGTGCCCGACACGGCGCCGACCGACAGCGTGCGCGACACGTTCACGTCATCATGCGTCAGGAGTGGGATCATGGCTCCGAAGCTGATCTGGGTGGGATCGCGGTCGCCTCGCTCGATCTCCTGGCGCGCGGTCTCGATCGCCCACCGCAGGCGCGCCGGGTCCGCGCCGACGGCGAAGGTGATCCGGTCGGCCTGCCGCGCGGCGATACCGATCACCTTGGGGCCGGTCGCCAGGATGTCCACCGGAACCTTCGGGACGTCAGGAGGAAGCCACTTCAGCCAGCTGCCAGGCAGCGACTCACCGAGCGCGAGCTTCTCGTAGCCCGGGGTGACACCGCTCAAAGCTGACACCGCGTCGGCGAGAGGCACGTAGTCGCCGCGGAGATAAGTCTGGATCATGGTGGCTCGGCGCTCGAACTCGTCGAGTGGCTGGGGCGAGGCCCCGAGGTAGGCGAGCGCGGAGTCGCCCCGTCCGAGGCCGAGACAGGCCCGGCCCCGCGAGATGACCTGCAGGGTGGCTGCCGCACCGGCCACCACGGCGGGATGCCGGGTGGCCGCGTTGCTGACGCCGGTGGCCAGTCTCAGCGTCGACGTCTCCCGCGCGCACAGGGTCAGACTCATGAACGAGTCCGCGGAGATGCACTGGCTGTCCACGACGCAGCCGCCGTCCCAGCCGTCGGCCTCCAGCCGCGCCGCACGCTTCGCCATCGCGAACGGATTCTGCCGCTGCGCCGTCGACATGTTGGTCCAGAGCTCTAAGCGTTGTGTGGCCATGGCGTGCTCTCCTAGCTCTCTCCGACGGCCTTACGTCGATTGCGGGTATCTCGGTTTCGGCTCGTGGGGAGCCACTGGCGCTGTCTCACGGTTGTCAGGCCAGGCATCCCGTGATGCCTGACCGGTGCGCCGACCAGTCGCGGAACGTCGCCCTGGGCGTCCCGACGCCCGGGTCATCTCATACCGTGGAGCGAACGGACGGTTGTAATACCACCTCACCAGTGGCCTCACCTGAATCCAGCTCGGCGAACCGCAAGCTAACACGATCTGGAATGACGGGACAACCAACGACGTCGCCGACGCCTGCAGGTCCTCGACACTTGCAGCTTCACACCTTCGGCGTCCGTATAACTACAAACAGTAACAAACTTGAGGTCGAACAGCATGGTGTTGACGGATAGTAGTATTATAATTACTCATCGAAAAGGCTTGACCCGACGTGACGCGTCTCATAGCTTCTCCGTGAGACAAACATTGGTTTGCTCACTCAAATCGACCGCCTGGCCCGCGAGGGCACAGGGAAGGTTCTTCACGACCGCGGTTCTGGCTACCCGGTCTCCGTCCCCGCCGGCAGTCAGGCCCGTTCAGTTTTGATCACATAGAGGATTGCCGGCGCGCTTTCCCGGACGGCCCGCCTGGCGCACTTCCCCGCCGAGGCGGTCATTTTCGTCCTGAGCCAGCCGGACGGAATGGCCGTGCACGAGCTGGTCGTCCGCCCCACCGGCCAACTGACACCCTGAAGGCACGCTTCGGTATCCGCCCGCCTCGAACCGGACCAGACCGGCCGGAAGAGAGAACCGGAAGAGAGAACAGGAGGGGTCAGCATGAAGACGAGAGCGGCGATCGTGTCCGAGGCGCCGAGTCTGTGGCGGGTCGAGGAGGTGGACCTCGACGAGCCGAAGGCCGGTGAGGTCCTGGTGCGGATGGTGGCCTCGGGCCTGTGCCATTCGGACGACCACATGACCAGGAGCGAGGAGCCGACGGTGCGTGAGCGCCCGATCTGCGGCGGTCATGAGGGCGGTGCGGTCGTCGAGCGGGTCGGTCCTGGCGTGGAGACCCTGAAGGCCGGCGATCATGTGATCACGCAGTTCATTCCCGCGTGCGGGCTCTGCCGCTGGTGCGTGACCGGGCACCAGCAGCTGTGCGACAACGGCCGGTTGTTCGGTGCCGCCGCCCAGCTGGACGGCACCTACCGCATGCACCTTGGCGGGCAGGATATCGGTACGACCGCCCTGCTCGGGACCTTCTCCGAGTACCAGGTCCTCGACGAGCGGTCGTGCGTCAGGGTGGCCAACGACCTGCCTCTGGATGTGGCGTGTCTGCTCGGGTGCGGTGTGCCGACCGGTTGGGGTGCCGCGGTCCACGGTGGCGAGGTCGCTCCGGGCGACGTCGTGATTGTCATGGGAGTGGGCGGCGTGGGCATCAACGCGGTACAGGGCGCGTCCCACCGCGGCGCCAGCCACGTCATCGCCGTCG
>Ga0207703_10000281_pt1 | contig 56555 bp, 42 predicted proteins | sample KBSSwiS12_FD_184304 | JGI IMG/M metagenome (GOLD analysis project Ga0207703, IMG submission 184304) | Switchgrass rhizosphere microbial communities from Kellogg Biological Station, Michigan, USA - KBS Switchgrass S1-2 (SPAdes) (version 2) | ecosystem: Host-associated > Plants > Roots >... | reverse complement strand
CGCTACCGGGGTGCCGGGCACCCATGTGCCCCGCTTCAAGTGCAACGCAAGCAGCACTTCCTGAATCACATCCTCGGCGTCAACCCCGGCTGAACGGGCCCGTGCACGCACCACGTGGCGCAATCCCACCGTGAGCTCCACGAGAAGATTTCGGTACGCGCAGGTGTCACCCTGAAGCGAGCGCTCCATCAAATCGGTCCAGTGGCGTTCCCGGCTAGAAGAATTCACGAGTCCTCAATACACCCATCGTTGCGGGGACGTCGATCGTTACACCGGTCCGACTAACACTGCTCCTCCAGCTACGACAGACGGCAACAGACCGCCAACAAAAGCCCTACAACTACTGCCTTCGGGTGAGTCTACTATCGCCCCGACGCACGAAACTTCCTTGGCACATTGGCAATTCGCAGGACGCCTGGATGAAATACTTTCGTGACCCAGCCTCATGGAGAGGTATCGGCGTTATTGCCTCGCTGGCGCTGCTGGTCTCGTGTGGCGGTGATGGGAGCTCATTACCGGAGCCAGCTCCCGCCGCCCAGCCGCCTGCCTTGATGTTGAGCGGCGTCGCAGTAAGTAAATTTCGCGCCTCGGGCAGTGACTGGGGCGTAATGACAGAACGCCTGCAGCCGCTGGTGGACGTGACGGCGCCTGACCGGCGCCTGCTGCTTTCAACCGCGAACGGTCCGGCGCAGAGCGTCGACCTGCCGCAAGGTTGGTCATTGATCGATTTCGCGTTACATCCATCCGGCGAGGTCAGTCTCGTGCTCGCCACCGACACACAGTTGCGGTTGCAACGTCGCGCGCACGATGGTCGATTGATCGCGGATATGACTTTTGCCGACGCAGAGGCCGCGACCGATCCATTCATCGGCGATTCCGCAACACTCGGGGATGCCCAGTCTCTGGTTCCCAAGGGAACGCGGGATGCTGTGCGCGTGGCGCCTTTCGGGGAGGATCTGGTGATCGCGTATCGCACCGGCCGTAATGCGATCGTCGCGCAGCTTCTGGGTGATACCGCAGGCGCCTACTTCAAACGGCGCTGGCGCGCAATTGTCGAACCCGGAGGTCCGATTTACAGCGTGCGGTTGACCTCGGGCAGGTTCGATCCCTTCGGGAGTCTGGACAACCGGTGGCACTTGCTTCTCGACGTCGATCCGGAAGGTCAAAGCGCAATTGCCGTGCAACTCGGCGGGACAGAGCTGACAAAGGGTCACGCCGAATACTTCGGCGAGCTGCTCGATCCGGCCTTGGTCAACGGTGCCATCGTCACGGTCCTGGACGCCAATGGACATCGGTTGAATGCAACGCCAGTTGATACGAAGTTTGATTCCGAAACGTTCGCCGTGCGCTGGGCCGGCGATTCCATACTCGTCGCCGGCCGCATGCTCACCGCCGTAAGAAACGATGGCAGCGGCTGGGATGCATTCCTGGCGCGAGTGAGTCCCGGGAAGCCTGCCATACAAGTGCAGGCTCTCGACTTCGATCGTGGCGATGTGATTTTCGATGTCGCGCCTCTTGATGATGGCCGCATTGCGATTGCCGGCAGCACCGCCTATGTACAGAATCCATCCGGTGCCAGTGTCTCCGAAAATGCCGAGCCGCTGCTGGCCGTGCTGCCAGCCGGCCCCGGACCCGCTCAAAGACTGTCGCTACCGGTGGGTCCGCGCCAGAACCAGGTGCGTACCGTGGCCCCGTGGCTCCAGGGTTGGGTCATTGGCGGTCTGCAGAATGGTCCCGGTACTCACTCCGCCGATTCCGATTCAACACTTCTAACGTGCGACGGCTTCCTCAGGCCGCAAGATTTTTAACAGGCGCGCTATAAAGCGCTTTGGAGGCCTCGAGTAGTTTTAAGCGACAGTTCGCGCACGACGTCCGCAACTTTCTCGACGAGATACAGCGGTAGCGATAGTAATCGATATTTGACTTCGGCCGTCCGATCGCCCGTTTGAATCGTTGCGCTGACGGTCTGCACCGAAGGAGGGTTGCTATCGAACCTCACAGCCAGCGGAACCTGCCTCTCGCCGACAAATTGATGCAGGGATCGCAGGCTGCCGCGCCCTCCTGCCTTGACTTCAATTGGAACAATCCGGCCTTCGAACGCAACGACAAAATCGACTTCGGCGTTTGAAGAGCGGCCCTCGCGTAACCAATAGGTCAATTCACAGTTGGGGCTGTCCGCAAGCAACGCCAGCAGATGCTGGCCAATGAACTGCTCGGCAATGGTGCCCTCGTTGACGAGTTGCAAGTCATCGAGCTTGGACAGGGTCTCCCAACCCAAGCCACAGACTGCGTTCATCAGGCCCACATCGAGAAACAGAAGTTTGTAGACCTTTTCGTCCAGCTGTCCCTGTAATGGCAGGCCGGAAGCATGCGTGTGGATTACTTTGGAGATGACACGTGCCATGGAGAGCAGATCAATGTCTCGTCTGATCGTCGCACTGTGTACGTCTTTCGCGATGTTGGCATATTTGATTTTCGTTCCAACATTTCGCGCGACGAAATTGAGCACGTGCTGCATCCGGCTCAGATTTCTCGATGGCGCGTATTTTTGAAAATCCTCCCGATAGGTCTCGATGATCGAATTGTGGACGCTCCCCACGTCGCTGAACTTGCGGCTTCCCGCGTAGACGCTCACGGCTTCTGGCATGCCGCCGACAAAGTAGTAGTTGCGGAGCAGGTTCAGGAGGCGACTGTGGACAACCGGGCCGAGGTCGGTGCCGAATGCATAGGTTCCGATCACCTCCCGGAGCTTGTTCTCACCGAGCGCCTCCAAATATTCGGTGAACGTCATGGGACCCATGTGGAGGTATTGGATTCTTCCTACGGGCATCGACAGGCGCTGCTCCGACAGTGCGAACTCCATGAGCGAACCTGCAGATATGACGGGAATGTCACGATGCTCTTCGTAGAAATAGCGCAGTGCCGTGATCGCAGCCGGCGCGGCTTGAATTTCATCCAGGAAGAGCAGGGAGTCGGCGGTGATGGCGGGCATTTTCGGCAATGCCTCGAGTTGATTCAGTATCTGCTGTGGATTCAGGGTCGCGAAGACGGCGTTCAATTCCGGATAGCGCTCGAGGTTGACCTCCGCCAAGGAGCGCTGCCGCTGTTCAGCGAACAACCTTACAAGCGTGGACTTGCCGATCTGGCGGGCACCTCGAATGACGAGTGGCTTGCGGTCTTCGCGATTGAGCCAATTTGCCAGCGATTGCAGCTGCTTGCGGTTCATGGAAGAGCGGGGCCTCGCCAAAATAGGCCCCTATAATAGCACTCACTATGCGAAATTTGGGGCCTATTATGGAGAACCGTAAGGTCGGTGCCCCCGTTATGCTTGTGCTTGCTTTCCGTGAAAAGTAGCTGGCTCTGGGCAGGCTGCGCTGGAATTCCCCCAGATAAAGCTACCCGCATTGCCGTATGTGCAGTGGCGCTGCCCGGCTATCATCGCGTGATCTACCGAAGCACACCAGCAAGAGGACTTTTCGATGGCGTTATCCGGCAAGCTGTTCATTGGGAAGGAGCGGGTCGCACGCGAACCCACGTTTCTCGGCATTGACGCCGCCACGGGCGAGCCGGTGCAGCCGCCATTCAGCGGCGCCAATGCCGATGACGTGTCGCGGGCCTGCGAATTGGCCGCCGGCGCATTCGATTCTTTTCGTCACACGAGCGATGCGGACCGGGCGAAGTTTCTCGACACGATCGCCGAAGGCATCGAGGCACTCGGCGAGGAGCTGTTGACGAGGGCTCATCTGGAGACCGGCTTGCCGTTGGCGCGCCTGACGGGCGAGCGGGCCCGCACGATGGGCCAGCTCCGCTTGTTTGCCACCGAGCTGCGCAACGGGGGCTGGCATGGCATACGGGTCGATTCGGCTCTGCCGGATCGCAAGCCGCTGCCGCGGTCGGATCTGCGGCAACAGAAGATTCCACTGGGTCCGGTCGCGGTTTTTGGGGCGAGCAACTTTCCGCTGGCATTCTCGGTAGCGGGCGGCGACACCGCAGCTGCTTTTGCAGCGGGCTGCCCGGTCATCGTCAAAGGACATCGTGCTCACCCTGGCACGAGTGAGTTGATTGGACAGGCGATCCGCGCTGCCGTAGTCGCCTGCGGCCTGCCGGAAGGTGTGTTTTCACTTCTCAACGGCACGTCGCGGGATATCGGCGGCAGCCTCGTCGCGAACGCGGCGATCAAGGCTGTGGGATTCACCGGCTCACGGGCGGGGGGACTCGCGCTGATGAAGATTGCGCGGGAAAGACCCGAACCCATTCCTGTGTACGCGGAGATGAGCAGCGTCAACCCGGTCATTCTCCTGCCTGGCGCGCTTGCCGGAAGGGCCGACGCATTGGCTCGCGATTTCGTGAATTCGCTATCGCTGGGAGCGGGGCAGTTCTGCACCAACCCAGGCATCCTCCTGGCAATCGACGATCCGCACCTGCAGCGGTTCATTTCCCTGGCAGGGGATAGCGTTCGGGCCGTGCCGTCAGCGGTGATGCTGACACCCGGCATCCATGCTGCTTATGAACAAGGCGTGGATCGCCTCGTCGCCCAGAAGAAGGTCGAATGTGTTGCGCGAGGCTCTGAGTCGCAGGGGCCTCACTGCGGCCGCGCGGCCTTGTTCAGTGTTTCTGCTTCCGAGGCGATGAGCAACCCGGTGATCATGGATGAGGTGTTTGGTGCTTCCTCCATCGTCGTGCGCTGTGCCAGCGAGGCGGAGCTGGTGCGCATGCTCAAACACCTCGAGGGACAACTCACGGCAAGCTTACACCTGGAGGCATCGGACCATCCTCTGGCGGCTCGCCTGCTTCCGGTGCTCGAATCCAAGGCAGGGCGTCTGATCGTCAACGGCTGGCCCACGGGTGTTGAAGTCTCACATGCCATGGTGCATGGCGGACCCTTCCCAGCCACCTCCGACGGCCGCAGCACATCGGTGGGAACGCTGGCAATCGAACGATTCCTGCGCCCGGTGTGCTACCAGGATTTTCCGCAGGACCTGCTGCCCGCCGTGTTGCGTGACCAGTTCCTGAAGCAACTTCCGCATCGCCTGAATGGCAAAGACCTTCCCGGGCAGGCAACGTAGACTGGTTTGCCGGCTGCTCGGGTCTCAGTCCCCGAGCAGCCAGGTGGTTCCTTAAAGACTTCTTAAAAGCTCACCGGCCTGGCTGCGGTACGATCAGATTTCCGCGGCCTCAACCTCGCGGTTGGAAGAACATGGCCACGAACACCATCCTGCTGATCGAAGACGACCGCATGTTGTCAGATGCAGTCGCGGCCGCACTGCGACAGGATTCGTGGCACGTGGATATCGTGCACGACACGGGGTCTGCCCAGATTGCGTTGGTCGATCATACCTATGCGGCAATATTGTTGGACCTTGGGCTTCCGAACGGCTCCGGGCTCGACGTGCTGCGCGCAGTGCGTGCCCGGTATGACCCAACTCCCGTGCTCATCATAACTGCTCGCGACCAGCTTCGTGATCGCATTCGCGGGCTCGATGCAGGTGCGGACGACTACCTCGTGAAGCCGTTTCAAATCGACGAGTTACTTGCGCGGCTGCGAGCGGTTTTGCGGCGCGCCGGCGGGCACGTAGCTCCCGTGCTCCATTACAAGGACATTTCAATCGATCCCGTGCGGCGCCTGGTTACTCGCGACGGCCAGCCCGTTCGACTCAGTATCCACGAATATCGGACGCTGCTGGCGTTGATGGAGCGCCAAGGCCGGACTGTGGCGCGCGCCCATCTCGAAGATCTCGTCTATGGCGGATCACCTTCCATTGAGAGCAATACGATCGCGGTGTACGTCCACCAATTGCGACGCAAGCTGGGGGAAAGCCTCATAACCACCGTGCATGGTTATGGCTATTGTCTCGGGGAAGAACAGTAACATGCGGTCGCTGCGCGGCAGGCTCGTCGGCACGCTGTTTGCCGTTTTCGCCTGCATATGGGCCATCGTGGGCATTTATCTGGGCCTGCAGTTTGCGCAAGCTCGCAGCAGCTCGCTGGATGACAATCTGGACCAGATCGTGCGCATCATCCTGCTTTCCATGCCAAGTGATATCGACCGTGTGTCCAGTACCTCAAACTTGCAATTGCGCCCCGGCGAGCCCGCTCGATTGATACGGTTGGGCCGAGTGAATTTTCAAGTGTGGGTCAAGTCCCGTCACGAGAACGTCGTACGTTCCGCCGGCGCGCCCAGCGTGCCTTTCAAACCTGACTTCGCAGATGGATTCGCTACCGTGAACATCGCGGGTGAAGAATGGCGTGTCTGTGCGATGACGGATGCACGCAACCAGGTGCAGGTTCAAGTTGGCAAACCGACGAGCGAGCTCGCTGCTCAACTGCGAAATTGGCTGTATTACGGACTCGGTCTGTCGCTGTTTGTGCTGCTGATACTCATCGTTTGTCTGAAGCTCGTCGTGCACTGGTCACTGCGGCCGGTGATGGCGGCACAAGCGGCCATAACGTCGCGTAAAGCTCTGGATCTCACACCGATACCGGATCGCGATTTACCCTCTGAAGTGCGTCCACTGGTAGAGTCGTTCAACGGTTTGCTCGAGCGACTCGATGATACGCTACGAGCTGAGCGCAGATTCTTTACCGAGGCAGCCCATGAGTTGCGAACACCGCTCGCCGTGCTCCTCACGCATGCTCAAGTGGCCCAGCGCGCGCGGACTCTCGAAGAATCCCGCGCCGCCGTGGATCAGGTGGCTCGTGGTGTCGAGCGCAGCGCGCGTCTGTCTCAACAATTGTTGGATTCGGCACGGCTGGATGTGGAGAGGCACTCGGGCGAGCAGACGATGCTACAGCTCGCCGATGTGGTTGTCGTGGTTACGCGCGAGTTCGAGATGGCGGCGGCTCACAAGAGTCAGGCGATCACACTCAATACCGAGCCCGGTGCCATTCGGGGCAACCTGGAGGAGCTCGGTATTCTGGTGAGGAATTTACTGGACAACGCCCTGCGTTACGCGGGCCGCGGCTGCTGCGTTACAGTCAGCTGCCAGCGCATCGACAACCTCATGCTGCTCGATGTCCTCGATGACGGGCCCGGGGTTGCCCAGGAGGATCGCGAGCGCATCTTCGATCGTTTTTATCGGGGCACCGGTCAGGTCGAGCCCGGCAGTGGCATTGGGCTGGCCCTCGTCTCGCGTATCGCGCAGTCACACGATGCGACGATTCGCACGGGACCTGGGCTGCAGGGCCGCGGTTTCGGTATCAGTGTCGTCTTTCGCCTACTGGAGGATGACGTGCCCGATCAGGTGTCCTCTTAAAGCTTTATTAAAAATTTTGCTGAAGAATCCGGGTCCGTTAACACTCAACGTTCGGACTCATTGTGGAAAGAAAACAGCAACTCATCCTACTCTTGCTCTGCCTTTCGAATGTGCAAATTGCAACTGCTCGAGAGAAAGCCGACGTGGATCAGCCATCGTTGAATGTTCTGTTGGGAGGCGGTGTCGTCAACCAGCCACGGTATCCTGGCAGCCGTTTCGACTTCACACGTGGACTGCCCGTGATCAGCGTCAACTATGGCAGATATTTCCTCGGTGGCGGGCCGGGGGGTGGCGGCCCGGCGGGACTCGGAGCCTACCTGCTGCGTGACGAGCACTGGACCCTGGGGCTCAGCGTGGGAGGAGACTTTCGCAAGCCTCGGCGAGCGAGTGACGATCCTGTCCTTCATGGTTGGGGAGACATACCCGGATCTGTCCGCGGCGGAGTGTTTGCGGGCTACAGCATGGACTGGATTTCGGCACATGGATCTGTCTCTGCAGGCGGACATCATCAAGGCGTGACCGCCGCGCTCAATGTTCAGGCGGAGCTCCATCCGATACCCGCAATGACCTTGTCCTTCGGACCCGAAGTCACTTGGGGAAGCGAACAGTACGGCATGACCTTCTTCGGCATCAATGCCACTCAAAGCGAGATCGCCGGGATCGCGCCCTACCGAGTCAGAGCTGGCTTCAATACGGCGGGGGTCCAGGGAAATGTGAGGTACATGCTGACGAGCCGTTGGTCACTGGCAGCACACGTGAGTTACGGAACGCTTCTGGGCGATGCTGCCGATAGCCCAGTGACCACTGACAAAACTCAACACACGATAGCGGCATTCATTCTGTATCGATTCTGACATCCGCGGATTCTTCTGCTGTCTTACTCTGCCGACCCCATCCCCGGACCGCGGTACCGCGAAAGCCAGTACGCGTAAGGAGCCGGAAGCGTGGACCACGCAGGCTGGTCTTCCTTCAACACCTGTGCGAGATGATAGGCGTAGTGTGGATCGGCAAGATGTGCTCGTCCGATCATGACAATATCCATTTGTTTCGCGGCAACCGCGCGTTCCGCATCGTGAGGGCCATCGATACACCATGCTGATGCGACGGGCAACGCAGCCTGTTGGCGCACCCGTCCTACCACGGGTACAAGAAAGGCTGGTCGCCAGGGTATCTTTGCAGCCATCGTCGAGAAACCGATACTGACATTGAGCAGGTCGAGACCGGCGTCGCGCATCTGACGGGTGAGGGCGATTGCTTCTTCGAGCGTCTCCTCGTCGCGCCCGTCAAACTCGATGACTCCGAATCGTGCCGTCAAAGGAAGGTTTTCCGGCCAGGCTTCGCGTACTGCGGCAAGTGTTTCCAACAGGAAACGGTGGCGTCCCATTGCGTTGCCACCGTATCGGTCGGTTCGCTCGTTGGCATGGATCGAGAAAAAGCTCTGCGCCAGATAGCCGTGCGCGAAGTGAAGCTCCAGCCACTCGAACCCCGCTTCCCGAGCGCGGCGCGCCGCGGAAACAAAGTCTCCCTTCACCCGGTCGATGTCCGAGAGAGTCATTTCTCTCGGCACCCTCCATAGGCCGCCGCCGAACGCGATGGGCGAGGGCGAGATCGTTTCCCAGCCGCGCGGGTTGTCCTCAGCTATATGATCGTCGCCTTCCCACGGCAGGTTCGCGCTTGCTTTGCGTCCAGCATGGCCGATCTGAATTCCCGGCACGGCGCCCGCCGCCTTTATGGCCCGAGCAACGTGTTGCAAACCTTCCGCCTGAGCGTCGTTCCAGAGGCCAGTGCAGCCTGGTGTGATTCGCCCGTCCGGCGAAACGCCGGTTGCCTCAACAATGACGAGACCAGAGCCTCCGCGCGCCAGGCCAGTGTAGTGCGCTTCATGCCAATCTGTGATTACGCCGTCGCGCGCGCTGTACTGGCACATGGGAGGTACCGCAATACGGTTGCGAAGGGTCACATCTTTCAGTTTGAATGGAGTAAACAGGGACGACATGCCTTTCACTATAGGGTTGAAAGGGATATAAAGGAAATCGCATTTTCATATCGCCGGTATCAATATGCGTGATATCAGAAATCTGGACCTGAACCTCCTCAAGGCGCTGGATGCGCTTCTCGAAGAGCGGAACGTGACGCGGGCGGCAGCGCGGCTCGGTCTGACACAGCCTGCCGTGAGCGCAATGTTGACTCGGTTGCGCGAGAGCTTCGACGATCCGCTGTTTGTGCGCGCACAGCGCGGGATCGTTCCAACATTGCGCGCAACCCAATTGGCGGGTGCGGTCCGGCAGGTACTCAGCGATGTGGGAGCGCTTTTACAGCCTGGGGTCTTCGATCCGGCGAAGGCGGACTTCACCATGACGTTGGCAGCCCCCGACTACGCGCTTCAAGTGATCGCCGTGCCGTTTCTGGCGGCGTTGCGACGACGGTCGCCTGGTATCCGGGTGGCGGTGCGGCCGGTTGATGGCGATCAGTCGCTGAGCTCGTTTGAATCAGGCGACCTGGATCTGGCCCTGATGACTCCAGAGTCTGCGCCTCCTGATCTGCACGCCCGGCGTTTGTTCGACGAAAGTTATGTTTGTGTCATGCGGGACAGACATCCCGCAGCGAGCAAAGGCCGACTGTCGCTCGACGCGTTCTGCGGGCTCGATCACGCGCTGGTATCGTACAGCGGCGATAGATTCTGGGGGCCTACCGACGGAGCGCTCGCGAAGCTCGGGCGCAAGCGAAGGGTAGTACTCTCCGTGACGAGCTTCCCCGTCCTCACACAAGTTTTGCGCACGACTGATCTGATAGCAGTGGTGCCGCGCCGGCTCGTGTCGGCCGCCAAGGGATTGAGTCTACTCGAGCCGCCAATCGAGGTGCCTGGCTTTACCAAGCTTGCAGTCTGGCATGAGCGCACGCATCGCGATCCGGGACATCAATGGGCGCGCTCGATATTGTTTGAGAGCTGCCGTAAAGGATATGGCACGCGCTCGACGCGAGCGTAGGTCACCGTACGACTAACTCGTCAGAACACGACGTTCGACACCACGTGTGCCCCCGACGCTGTACAAGGCGTCGTTCACGCAGCGCTGACCTCATGGACGCGTAATTCAACACCGTCGGAAAAGTTGGCATTTCGGCGCAAATGCAGGCCCTGTTCGAGTTGGCGTACCGATCGCATTTCGGTAGCCTGATGTCCCATCGGTTATCCGTTTACGGCAGGACATTTCATGGAAACGCAGGACAACCTCAAACAGCAACTCCGTCGACTTCCTCTCCTCCAACGAATCGAGCTCGAAGTCTGGCTGCAGCAGCTCAACGCACCCCCTTCCGGTGATCGCGTGGAGGAAGCGATACCTGCGTATCAGGTTGACGAGCCGCTCTTCATGACCCTCGAAAGGTACTTCGATTTCGAGGAACGGTGCTCTATCAAGCACGAGTTTGTCAACGGATTCGTGTTCGCAATGACCGGCCCCAGCGTCGCCCACGTGGCGGTAACCGGCAATCTCGCATTCGCCTTCCGGAGTCGATTGAAGCGTGGCACGTGCAATGTCTTCACATCGGACTTAAAAGTGCTCATTCAGCGCGAGGCAAATAAAATTTCCTATTACCCGGATCTGGTCGTCGACTGTCGGCCCGACGCACGCGAAACGCATTTCGTGCGAAGCCCCAGGCTGGTTGTCGAAGTGCTTTCACCTTCGACCCACGTCACCGATCGACGTGAAAAGCTGCAGCACTACTCGTTGATTGAGTCGGTAGAAGAGTATGTGCTCGCCGCGCAGGATGAATACAAGATATTGGTCTATCGGCGTGCAGACGGATGGAGACCCCACGCCTATGCGGGTGTTGAGGCCGTGGCGGAATTTCGCTCGATGGAATGGGTCATTCCGCTCTCCGAAGTGTACGAGGATGTACCGGGATTACCCTGAGTCGAACGCCTGTCGCGCGCTGAGTGGATGAACCTATGTTGCAGCAAGTAATCGAACATCAGCACGTTGAATGGAAGGAATCCTGGCGCGACGAATATCTGAAGTGGATCTGCGGCTTCGCGAATGCTGACGGCGGCGTGCTGGTGATTGGTCGCAATGACAAAGGGACAGTGGTCGGCATTGAGAATGCAGGCAGGCTCCTCGTGGATATTCCCAACAAGGTGCGGGACATACTCGGCATCATGGTTAATGTAAATCTACGGAAGGAAGCAGGAGATGAATTTTTGGAGATCCTGGTAGAACCTTACCCCTATCCGGTGAGCTACAGGGGCGAATACCACTTCCGCAGCGGCAGTACCAAGCAGGAGCTCAAGGGTGCCGCGCTCGACAAGTTTCTCCTTCGTAAGCAGGGGCGCACGTGGGATGGGGTACCAATGCCGCATGTTGCAATCAAGGATCTTTCCAGGCCGGCAATGGACACGTTTCGAAAATTGGCCCGCCAGAGCCGACGGCTGGACTTTGCCGTGCTCAGGGAAAAGCCGCTGGGTCTGATCGAGAAACTGCATCTGTTAGACGGAAAATACCTCAAGCGCGCAGCCGTGCTCCTGTTCCATCCTGACCCAGAGCACTCGGTTGCGAGGTTGAAAGCGAAACACCCGTCTCACCCTTTCAATCCTTGCGTCGCGAATGTGTTCTTTCGCGCCGGTCAAATCGAGGCGTGGGGTCGCGGCATCGAGCGAATCTTCTCCGCCTGTACGAGCGCCGGTACACCGCCGCCCGCCCTTCGCTGCGAACAGAAGGGGCTATGGGTCGACTTCGAATTCGGGCCCGCTGCGGATCTCATTTCCCGGGAAACGGGGGAGAAAACTGGGGAGAAAGCTCGGGAGAAAACTAGGGACAAAATTCTGGGGTTGATTCGTGTGGACCCCGGCATTTCGATGGAGAGCATGGCAATTTCTCTTGGCCTCACACGCAAAGGCGTTGAATGGCAGGTTCGCAAGTTAAAGCAGTCGGGGATATTGCGGCGGGTAGGGCCGGATAAAGGGGGACATTGGGAGATACTCGGCATGAATGTGACAGGCAGCGGCTCTCGGCACCGGTCAAGCATCCCGTAGTCACACGAAGGCTGAGCCCGTCAGCCTCCGATGCGCACCTCGATCAAACCCGGACCGCCTGTAGCGATACTGGCTTCCACCGCGCTCGCGAGGTCAGTCGCGCGTTCGATTCGAGACGCGCGTACACCCATTGACGCGGCCAATGCCATGAAATCGATCGTGGGATCGACCAGATCCATACCAATGAAGCGACCCGCTCGGGCGCTCGAGTAGTGCTCCTGGCTTCTCATGTAGCGTTTGAGGATGCCGTACTCCTGATTATTCATCACAACAAATGTCACGGGTAATCGCTCACGCGCAGCAGTCCACAAGGCCTGGGGTGAATAGAGGGAGGAACCATCACCTAGCAACGCGACGACCGGCTCCCGATCGAGTCCGAGAGAGACGCCGACCGCCGCGGGCATCCCCCAGCCCAACACTGCGCTACGCATGAACAGGTACTTGCGCACAGGCCGGAAGCGGAGACATTCGCGCACGGATTCCATCGTAACAGGAGATTCATCTACGATCGTGGCTCGCGAACCAACTCCGCGCAGTAGCTCATGAGCGGCCATGAATGGGGTTACTGTATGTCCGTCTGACGCGCTCAGGACTCGCTTCGTCAGCTCCGCGTGACGTACCATCTGCTTCTGTACAGCCCGCTGGCGCGACAACGCGATTTCATCGCGATGAGGTTTGAGTTTGCGTTTGAGGTCCGGAAGCATGGCAACCAACGATGTTCCGATATCTCCAACGCTCGACCAGGCAGTGGCGTACGAGCGCCCCAGGTTGTTTGGGTCTGCGGACAATTGGAACAACCGGCATGTGGGGGGCAATGCCGGTCCCGCGGTGTAGAGGTAAGTAATCAAAGACTGGCCACCGAGCACGAGAATGGCGTCGAACTGCTCGAGGCACGCATGGATCTCTGAAGCCCTGGTGGGAAGGTTCCCACTCCACAGAGGATGCGTTGCGGGAAATGGCTGGCCGTTTGGCCAGGATGATCCAAACACGGGCACACCCAACGTTTCGGCGAGTTCCAACGTCGCGGCACAGGCTTGGTCGTTCGAGAGCTCGTCACCGGCGATGATGGCAAGTTGGCGAATTGAAACCAGGGCATCACTGAGCTCATCGAGGCCATTTGCGACGGGTGCGCGATGAATGCGAGACTCATGGCCCGCTGTTGCAAATGTCGTACGCTCCATGACGTCCATTGGCAGCGACAGAAATACAGGACCTCGGGGCACAGCAGTAGAATCGTTGAACGCGCGTCGCAGTAGAATTGGAAGCTCATCAGGATGGATCACTTCGCGCGCCCATTTGACAACCGGACGGGCAATGTTGACGGAATCGCCACCCAGAAGGGGATCGATGGCGGTATGGCGTGTGTCCTGTTGGCCTGCTGTAATCACCAGCGGTGTGTTGGCGATACGCGAGTGAATGAGCGCACCCACCGCATGCCCAAGACCGCCTGCAGTGTGCACGTTGACGAAGCCTGCGCGGCCGGAGACCGTTGCGTAGCCGTCAGCCATTGCGACAACTGAAGCTTCCTGGAGTCCCAGTACATAAGAGATGTCCTGCACTCCATCCAAAGCGTTGATCAGTGGCATCTCGGTGGTGCCGGGATTGCCGAAGATGTAACGCACGCCCTCGCTTCGGAGAACGTCCAGCATGACGGCTGCTGCCGGTTGTGGTGGGTTGGCTGCATCCAGAGGCGCGAATAATGTTCCATCGATCATGATCGAGATGTCGTGTTTCGTTGCATGAACAACGGGTCCAACAACATACCGATCCTCGCGCGAAATTGGCTGGCGAACAGGGACCCGGCCCCATTAATATTGGCATTTTCTGCCCTGGATTCTTCAAGGATTGAAACGCCATGCCCTTTACGCTCGATTCACTCGATAGACGCATTTTGCGCGCCTTGCAACGCGACGGCCGGCTGCAGAATGTGGATCTGGCCCGGCAGGTTGGATTATCGGCATCTCCATGCCTGCGCCGCGTGCGCAGGCTGGAGAGTGAGGGCATCATTGAGCGCTATACGGCTCTGCTGAGTGCGGCGAAGATCGGAGTGGGCCTGACGGTGTTCGCCCGGATATCGTTGATTTCGCAGGACGCGGAGGCTATCGACCAGTTCGCGGCAACGATCCGCAAACTTCCCCAGGTGGTTGAAGCCCACATCATGGCAGGGGAGTGCGATGCGCTGTTGCGCGTGGTGGCGGCCGATCTGGATGCGTATCGAGAGTTCCAGAGCACTCATCTCACGCGTAAGAACGGTATCCAGACCGTGAAGACAGACATTCCGATGCAGAGGATCAAGCTGTCCACCGAGCTGCCATTGTGAAATTTCGAGAGGCGTGACGCCCGTCACCGCTTCGTAGCAAGTTGATTCGAGCATTGCCCGTACCGCCGCTCGCTGCCCTGAAACAACGCATGTTGGTCGCGCTGATCGGCAGATGAGAGGCGGCGCGCGTTTCTTGCCGCGCGCCAGTGAGCCTGATCACGAATCCGTTCTGCGGACAAACATAACCGTTCCGGCTCGGTTAAGTTTGCTGGGTCGCACAAAAAGGTGACGCAAGGCGGCCGCCCCCGGCGGCTATAGAAAAAATTGAGCGCCCCCGCGGGCGGGTTCGGCGCGATGACGTGCCTTTTTTCAATGCAAGAAGCAAGTTTAATTCGACGCGGCTCACACTTTCGGCTGATGTTGCGTCATGTATGTCAAGTTGTACGGGCGCTTGGTGTGGCATTGCTCGGCTGTGGCGCAATTTCCACGGCGTACGCGACACCTCGAGTCCTGCTGTCCACGTTCCAGGACTCGCCCGATCCGGTGGCCTCAACCCAGCAACTCACTTATGAGCTGCAGGTCAGTAACAACTCGCTGACCACGCAGGCGGACGGAGTGCAACTCTCCGTGCCGATTTCTGCCGGAGCGAGCTTCGTTTCCGTCTCCGATGCCCAATGCAGCTACGCGAGTCAAACCGTCACGTGCTCATTCGGCACGCTGCCCGATGCGGGGAGCGATCCCAGTGGGGCGATCAGAACCGTCGATATCGTGATGACCGTCACAGCGGCCGGCGGCAGCACGTTGAGCAGCACGGCCGTTGCCACCTCGACGAGCCCCGGTGAAACCGCCAGCAGCGTCACCCAGATAACCACCGTCAGTGCCGGTGCTGACCTGGCCCTTACAGCCAGCGGGTCACCGAGTACTGTTGTCGCAGGCGGCCTCGTCACCTACACGCTGATTGCGAACAATCTGGGACCGGACCCGTCTTCTGCTCTCAACATTGTCAATACGTTGCCTCCGAACGTGACGTATGTCTCATCATCCGGCAGCGGATGGTCCTGCTCCGCATCGGGCTCGACAGTCAACTGTAACAACCCGGCGACCCTTCCAAGCGGAAGCTCCAGCACCCTGACAATCGTCGGGCGAGTACAGAGCTCCAGCAGCGGCAACATCACGGACTCCGCCACGCTGTCCGCGGGAGTCCCTGACGGGTCCCCGAACAACGACACGGCGACGGCGACTGTCAGCGTTTCGGCCGGCGCGGACCTGAGAATCACCAAGACGGCGTCGCCAAATCCGATGATCGCGAGCAATGCCGCGACATTCACGCTTCAGCCTCGCAATGTTGGCCCTGATCCGGCAAGCAATGTCTCCGTCAGTGACACGCTTCCCAGCGGGTTTACGGGCATCGCGGCGAGCGGCACCAACTGGTCTTGCTCGGTAGCCTCATTGACCGTGACGTGTTCACGGAGCTCGTTACCGGTGGGAGCGACCGACGACATCACGATTTCGGCTACCGCACCTGACAATACCGTGGTCCCACCGGCCGGCATGGCTGCCACGAACACGGCCTCGATCAGCGCTTCCAGCGCCGACCCGGATTCGACCAATAACTCCGGACTGGTCAATTTCACGATCCAACGGGATGGCAGCGACCTGTCGGTCACCAAGTCGAAGTCGCCCAACCCGGTCGCACAGGGCGCGGCCTTGACGTCCGTACTGAAGGCTACCAATAACGGTCCGCGTGCGGTCGGCGGCGGCGACACAATAACCATCACGGACACGCTGCCCGCCGGTGAAACATACTCGGGTAGCCCCACCTTCTCGAACAACGGCTGGACGTGCTCCTACAGCGCGCCGGTTTTCACTTGTACCTTGCCCGGACCGCTTGCGGTCGGTGCGACGACCCCTACCGTCAGCTTGATTACCACTGCCACCGGGGCAGCGTCGCTTACAAACCAGGGTTGCGTGGGTCTAACCAGCGCAACACTCTCTGATCCGAACAGCACCAACAACTGCACATCCGCCGCGTCGAGCTCCACCGCGGCACGAGCCGATCTGAGGATCGTCAAGACCCAAAACCTGGCTACTGTCGCGAGCACGGATACGACGCTCGTATATACCCTCACGATCAGCAACAGCGGTCCGCAAGATTCTGCAAACGTCGTTGTGACGGACGTCATACCGATGCAGACCGGGCTTGCAGGCGGCACGATCATCTCGGCAGTCGCAGGCAGTGGGAGCAAAGGTTCCACTGGTACCTGTTCCGTCAGCGGCGCCACAGTCACCTGTAACTACCCATCGCTGCTCTTCGCTACCGGCGCCCCCGCAGACAGCACCGAAACGGCGGTCATTACGATCACCGTGAAGCGCCCCATGGCGGACGGCGCGTTCACGAACACGGCGACGATCAACTCCACATCCATAGGCGATCCGGATCGGTCGAATAACTCATCACAGGTCAATACGACCGTCGATCCTGTAGCGGACGTTCAACTGCAGGCAAAGACGGTTTCACCGAATCCGGTGCGCGCTGGCGTCGACACTACCTACGTCATCACGTATGGAAACGCAGGACCGTCGAGCGCGCAAAATGTCACTCTGACGGATCAATTCAATCCGACAGGAGGAGATGCTGGCTACACGATCGGGACTCTGGCTTCGAGTAAGGGCACTTGCAGCTTCAATGCCGGCAGCAACCTGATTTCGTGCACGGTGGGCACACTCGCCGCGAACGAAGTTGAGACTTTGACCTTTACCGCACGCCCTACGTGGATGGCCACGCCACCATCCCCACGAGTGCTGGCCAATACAGCCACAGTTGCAACAACAACCGCTGACTCGGATCCCAGCAACGACAGCAAGAGTGCCTCGCTGACCATAACGGCCGCGCAGGTCGACCTCATTGTCAACATTTCGGATGTCCCGAGCTTCGTGGGGGTCAACGCCGATCCGCTGGGCTACGACGGTGTCACGACGAGCAACAACCTGGTCACGTACGCCACGAAGGTCACGAATGGCGGGCCTTCGGTGGCCACCGCAGTCACATTCCAGAACTCGTATCTGGCACCCTCGGGAAATTCAGTCACATTTCTGTGTGATTCGACCGATGAATATTCGTGTACCGGTACGCCGGTGTGCGCTGTCTCCGGATCGGCGACGGCGGTCGGTCCCGCGCCCCAGGTAGTCAACTGCAGTATCGGGAATCTCGAGGCGAATGCCTCATCGACCCGCTATCTGCGTTACCAGATCAATACGAATCCCCCGGCGGCCGGCAACAGTTACGTGAACACCGTGACTGTCAGCTCGAACGAGGTCGATTCGAACAGCGCGAACAATTCCGCGTCTGAGCCTACCGCGGTGCGCGCCAAGGCGGATCTGGCCTTGACGAGCAAGTCCGCGGTCATCAGCTCGCCGCCCCTTCAGTACGGGCAGACTTTCCAATGGCAGATGGTAGTGACCAACAGCGGTCCCGGTACTGCCTACCAGTCGACTCTGACCGATAATCTGCCGGCCAACATGGCGCTTTCTCAGCTTCCGCCGGTCTACAGCATCAGCTCCGGCGGTGGCAGCTGCACAGCCAGTAATCTCAACAGTCTCAGCTGCAGCCTCGGAGACATAGCGGCGGCCGGTTCTGTCACGGTGACCGTCAACGCCGTCATCCCCCAGCCTTCGGGGGCACCGCCCGTCCCGCCGGTCTACTCCAACACCGCTTCGGTATCCACTTTCAGCGTTGATCTCGTGAGCGGCAACAACTCGGCGACCGGGTCGGTCAGCCTGGTGAAGTCGAGCATTGCAGGCAGGATCTACGCCGACAATAACAACAACGGAACAATCGACGGCGGCGAGCCAGGAATCGCCGGGGTGACCCTCTCAATCAGCGGTACCGATGTCTTCGGTAACACCGTGACGCACGCCCCGGTGATCAGCGACTCGAGCGGAAACTATCTCTTCGACAGCCTCGAGCAAGCGAATTCGACGGGTTACACCATCACGGAGACCCAGCCGTCAGGCTATGCGGATGGCCTCGAGACCGCTGGCTCGGCCTCATCCGGTGCTGCGCCGGGCGGTGCAGTGTCTGCCACCGTCGGCAGCAACACGATCACGGGGATAGTGCTGGACAAGGATCAGGTCGCCACCGCCTACAACTTCGGCGAGCTCAGAAACAACAAACTGAGTGGCGCTGTCTTTGCCGACGTCAACAATAATGGTGTAAAGGATGCGGGCGATCCCGGCATCTCGGGCGTCACAGTCACCCTCACTGGAACCGATGCTCGTGGTGCGGCAGTGAACGCCACGACCACAACCAACTCCGCCGGTGCATACAGCTTTTCCAACGTTCTGCCGGGCAGTTATCAGATTGCCGAAACTCAGCCGACAGCTTACGCCGATGGCATTGATACGGTTGGCACGCCGACCGGTGGGTCAAATGCCGTCAACGATCAATTCAGCGGGATCGCGGTCGGCAATGTGGATGGCGCTGGTTACAACTTCGCGGAGTTGGCGGGCTCCATCAGCGGCCTGGTCTGGCGTGACGCAAATCGCAACGGTGCCCTGGATGGCGGCGAAGGGCCCATCGTGGGCGCTACCCTCAATTTGAGCGGCCCGGCTACCCGGACAACGACCACCGACAGCAGCGGAAATTACGTCTTCAATGCGCTGCCAGCCGGAACTTACACGGTCACGCAGACTTTGCCGGCAGGCTTCGGCAACAGCACGCCGCTGACAATCGGCTCCATTACGATTTCTGCCAACGGCACCAGCACCGGTAACAACTTTGGTGACACCACCGGGGCCATCACGGGATCGGTGTTTTTTGACCGCAACAGTAACGGCGCGAACGATGGCACTGATTCACCTATTGCGGGAGTGACATTCACGCTCACGGGGACTACGGCGGCGGGCGGTTCTGTCAATCTGTCCGTGGCCAGTGACGCGAGCGGCAATTTCGCTTTCAACGACCTGGTTGCGCCGAATGCGACGGGCTACATTCTCACCGAGACGCAGCCAACCGCCTATGCCAACGGGCAGATCACAGCAGGCACGGCAGGAGGTACGGTCACTCAGGCTGCTAACAAGGTCTCCGCCATAGCGCTGGCTGCCGGCACAGTGGCAACCGGGTATCGTTTCGCCGAGCTCGGTACCGTGATCTCCGGAACGGTGTATCGCGATGCGAATCGCAACGGAGCCAAGGACTCCGGTGACGTTGGCCTCGCCGCGGTGACCGTGACTCTCGAGGACTCGACCAGCACCGTCATTGCTACCACCACTACGGCTGCCGATGGCACGTATAGCTTCCCACCGCAGCCCGCCAGCAGCTACACCGTGGTGGAGACTCAGCCCACCGGTTATCAGAGCGGTCCGGAGAACGCGACCAACAGTGTTGCGCTGGCCCTGACCGCGGGAACACCGGCCACGGTCAATTTTGGCGAGAGCGCTGGTTCGTTCGCGGGAACCGTCTTCCTCGATGGTAACAACAATGGGGTGCAGGACGGCGGTGAGGTTGGACTTCCCGGAGTAACGGTCACTCTTACGGGTACGGACGCAAATGGGGTCACTGTAGGTCCTACCATTACCACTACCAGTGCATCCGGTACCTATTCCTTCAGCAACCTGCTGGCCGGCACTTACGTCATCAAGGAAACGCAGCCCGCCGCATTTGGCGAAGGGCTCGACGTTCTGGGTTCCGGCAATGTGGGCGGAACAGTCGGTACCGATATCTACAGCGCAATTACGTTGCCGGCGGGGACACAGGCAACCGGTTACAACTTCGCGGAAACTGGATCTGCCGTGACCGGTACCGTGTTTCGCGACTCGAACCGGGATGGTACGCAGCAGCCAGGCGATCAGGGCATTGCCGCGGTTACCGTCACACTGCAGAACTCGGCCCACTCGGTCGTTGCGACGACCACGACTGCAGCGGATGGGAGTTATCTGTTCGCCGGCGTTGCGGCGGGTAACTACTTTGTTGTTGAAACACAGCCCACTGGTTACGGCTCCTCGGCCAGCTCGCCCGATACGGTCGCGGTAGTAGTGCCTGCTGGAGGAGCGGCGACCGCGCGGTTTGCCGACACACTCTCGACATTGGCGGGATCGGTTTACGTCGATCTGAATGGCAACGGAATTCGTGACCCGGGCGAGCCAGGCATCAATGGCGTTTCGGTCAACATCAGCGGCACTGACGCGGCCGGACAGTCCGTGAATCGTGTTGCGACGAGCGATGCAAGCGGCAATTTCCTGTTCATCGATCTACTAACGCCGAATGCGGCCGGGTACTCAGTGGCAGAACCGGTTCAGCCCGCAGCCTTTGCAGACGGACTGGATGCTGCGGGCACTGCCGGTGGCAGCGCCGGAAACGATCTCATCAGCGCCATTCATCTCGCTGTGAATACCGATGCGACCGGCTACACCTTCGGCGAGCGAGGTACGACGGTAGCTGGCACCGTATTCAAAGACGTCAACGGAAATAACGTCCGCGACGCAGGAGATCCTGGGATTTCGGGCGTCATCCTGACGCTCAAAAACTCTTCGAACGCAACTGTAGGCACGACGACGACTGCTGCCGACGGCACGTACAGCTTCGCAGGATTGCCCTCGGGCAATTACACGGTCGTGGAGACACAGCCCATTGGCTACGGGAGCAGCCTGGGCAGCCCCGATTCGGTTTCGGTTACGGTCGCTGCGGGAGCATCCGCAACAGCCAACTTTGCGGAGATCACTTCGAGTCTCGCCGGCCAGGTCTACGCGGATACGAATAACAACAGTAAGCGCGATACAGGCGAGCCTGCAATAGCGGGCGTGACGATCACCCTGACCGGCACTGATGCAAGAGGAACGCCGGTCTCGCGGACCACCGTGACCAATGCGACAGGTGACTTCTCGTTCAGCGATTTGTTGAGCGGTGCATACACCCTGACTGAAAGCCAGCCAACCACCTATGCTCAAGGCACGAACACGGTCGGAACCGCAGGCGGCACGATTGCGGCCACCGATACCTTCAGCAACATCAACCTGCTGCCAGGGAATGCGGCAACCGGCTATCTCTACGGCGAACGCGGTCAATCAATCACCGGGCGCGTTTGGCTGGACAGCAATCGCAACGGTGCGCTGGAGGCAGGCGAAGCCGGTATCGGCGCCGTCAGCGTAACACTCCGCGATAGCAGCAATGCAGTAGTGGCTACCACCGTTACCGCGGCCGATGGCAGCTACGATTTCTCGAATATCCCAGCCGGCCACTACAGCGTAGTCGAAACGCAGCCCGCCGGTTACGGCAGCTCAACGCCTGACACCGTCGCTGTCGACCTGACTGCGGGCGGTGCGCCACCGGTAATCAATTTCGGCGATACGGCCGGAAGCCTGTCAGGCGCTGTGTACACAGACGCGAACGGTAACAACCAACGAGATCCGGGCGAGCCAGGAGTGGCGGGTGTGTCGCTGCAGTTGAGCGGTACCGATGCACGCGGGAATCCCGTAAGCAAGACCACGACGACGGCTCAGGACGGCAGCTACTCGTTCAAGGATGTTGTCGGGGGTACTTATTCCATAGCCGAGACTCAACCACCCGACTACACCCCCAGCGGTGAAACTGTGGGCACCGCAGGCGGAGTCGCCAGCACCAATCTCATCAGCGCGATTCCTCTGGGAGCAGCCGTTGACGCGGTTAACTATCTTTTCGCGGAGCACGGAGCAGCCGGTGCTCTCAGTGGCACGGTCTGGCGCGATGCCAATCACAATCGCACGCGCGAGAGCACGGAGGATCTGCTTTCCAACTGGATTGCGGAGCTCTATCAGGGCTCGCTGCTGTTGCAGAGCGTTACAACGGATACGAATGGCCATTACGAGTTCGACAACGTAACACCGGGAAGTGGCTACGAGATCCGCTTTCGCGAGCCCGTCAGCCGCGTGGTGTTCGGTACGCCTGTCGCGAACGAGAGCGGGCTCCCGATTTCCCCCGGAGTCGTGGGTCCGAACAACCCGGGCGGCGCCGACCCTCGCGGTGGCACGTTGTTCGGAATAACCCTGGCTCCTGGTGCGCGTATTGTGCAGCAGAGTCTGCCGGTCGATCCGATGGGCGTGGTCTACGATTCCGTTAGCCGGCAACCGATTGCCGGAGCGACCGTGACGCTCGTGGGTCCTCCGGGATTTGATGCGACCTCCCAGCTTCTCGGCGGAACGGCCAACCTGCAGCAGGTCACCGGTGCTCAGGGTTTCTATCAGTTCATCCTGCTGGGCAACGCACCGGCTGGCACCTACACGCTGCAGGTTACACCGCCGCCCGGTCGCTACACGCCCGGGGAGTCCGTTCTCATTCCGGCTTGCGCCGGCTCTCTGACGGTGGGACCGATCCCTGCGCCTGCAGTTGTCCAGGCGTCGACATCTGCGCCCGCGGCGACGGTTCCGAACGTAAGTGGAGCCTGTCCGGCCAGCTCGGCCTCGTTGGCTGCCACCGCGAATACAACGCAGTATTTCTACGGGTTGCTGTTGTCGCCGACGTCAGCGGCCGTAGTCGACAACAACATTCCAATCGATCCGATTCTCGGCGGCGCACTGGTCGTCACAAAGACGACATCGATGGTGAATGTCAGTGTGGGCGACCTCGTGCCTTACACCATCACGGCTACGAACACACTCAATGCGACCCTGACCAATGTCGACCTACGTGATCTGATTCCGCCTGGCTTTGCCTATCGGGCGGGATCTGCCTCGGTCAACGGGATTGCAGTCGAGCCGCAAAGACTCGGGCGGCAGCTCACCTGGATCAATCAGACCTTTGCGGCGAAAGAACGGCGCACCTACAGGCTGGTCCTGGTCGTGGGCGCTGGCGTCGGCGAGGCCCAGTACGTCAACCAGGCGTTCGCAGTCAACAACCTGATCGGTGCGGCGATATCTAACGTTGCCACGGCGGCTGTGCGCGTGGTTCCAGACCCCGTATTCGACTGCGCCGATATCATCGGCAAGGTATTCGACGATAAGAACGTGAACGGCTATCAGGATTCAGGCGAACCCGGCATTCCCAACGTTCGCCTGGCCACCACCAACGGCATTCTGGTCACGACGGATTCGGAAGGCCGCTTCCATGTCGCCTGTGCCGCCATTCCGAATGCGTATCGCGGCTCGAACTTCGTCATGAAGCTCGATGAAAGGACACTGCCCTCGGGCTACCGCGTTACCACCGAAAATCCGCGTGACGTGCGGATCACGGCCGGCAAGATGAGCAAGCTCAACTTCGGCGCCACGATCCACCGTGTCGTCCGCATTGAAGTGAGCGACGCGGCGTACCAGGCAGAAGACATCCGGCTGAAGCCTGAATGGGAGGCGCGGGTTGCGCAGTTGCCGCAGTCTTTGCGAGATCGACCTTCTGTGGTGCGCATCGCCTATGCGCCCGGAACTGCCGATCGCAAGCTCGTAGCACGTCGTAAGCGCGCACTCATGGAGCAGATCAGACAGCAGTGGGAGAAGCTGCACTGTTGCTATCCGCTCCAGGTCGAAGACGAGACGGAGCCGCGCCGATGAAAAAGCACATGTACGTGCTGTCGCTGCTGGCGGCGAGCTTTTTCCAGATGGCGATGGCTGCGGCGAGTGACGGCCTGCGCGGCCAGGTTGCCGATGACAGCGCCACTTTCACCGCAGCTCCGGGCGAGAACGGCGAATTCAAGACATCGCTCGAAGGATTGGCGGGTCCGTCGCATGTAACGCAGCGTGATCTCAAAGCGATGCGCGATTCCGCGGCGTCGCTGCCGTCGCAGCAGGCGGCGCGTACCGAGACGCTTTCGGATGCGGATCTCGGAGCGCTGTTCGAATCAGGGCGCGATGAGTTACTGCCAGCGTTCCACGCTCAGTTGGATCGGATAGCGCAGAGCGTCCGTGGCAAGACCGGGCTGCGGTTCCTAATTACCGGCCACGCCGACAATCAACGCCTGAGTGCTCACGCCAAGTCGGTCTATCATGACAACCAGGGGTTGTCTGAAGCTCGCGCGTTTCAGGTTGCGCAATACCTGCGTGGGCGACTCGGATTGCCTGCCGAGGCCTTTACGATCCGCGGCGAGGGTGATAGCAAGCCGGTGGCGGACAACAATACCCCTGCCGGCATGGCAAAGAACCGCCGTGTCGAGTTGAAGCTTTGGTACGACCAAACTACAACTAACGCGGCGGCCCCTGCCGCGGCAAACCGGATGATCGATCTCTGCTCGAGCCAGGAAACGGCGTCGGCGGCACCCCTGCGGATTACGATCGACGGCAAGCCCGAGACGCGCGCCGACCAACTCAACGAGGCCGACCACCAGCGGTGCGTGGACGTCGCGGCGAATCACAATGACATCCAGATTCAGTTCGATCCGCTGAAGACCGATCCTGCCCTCAACGTGACTGCCTGGCCGAATGGGGTGGCGCGCGGTGAGGTCGTTGAGTTTGCTACGTACAGCAACTACATACACTGGATTCGAAAAGCAGAAATCCGTTTCTTTACGGTCGGGCAGGATTCGCGTGAGCGTCCATTCCTGGTTCTGCCTGTTACGATTGGCGCGACGCTCCAGCTAACTGCAGATGCACGCCTACCCGCAACTTCTGTCTACACGCTACGGGTGTACGACGAGCACGGGCGTTTCGATGAAACGGCCCTAAAGCCGCTGACCGTTCTCGACCACCCGCGTCCGATCGGGGATGAAAGCACACCCGCGCGCGAGCGTCTTGCCGGGTACGGACAAAACACTCTACGAATTCGTAACATCACCGTGAATGGCGGCAGCGTCACCGTGAGCGGCCGTAATGCCGCGAAGGGCGAAGTTGTACATGCCCTCGGGGCCACCGTACCTGTTGATGACCAGGGACGCTTCGTCGTGCGCCAGCTTTTACCCGCCGGGACACATACGGTCAATGTCGATATTGACACCCCGGATGGGGGGCATACCGAATATGCACGCAATCTGACAATCACGCCGGACAGCTGGTTCTATGTCGCGCTCGGTGAGCTGACAGTCTCGCCCAATCACACGACGGGACCGGCAGAGCTCGTCACTGGGAATACCGATCGCTATGGAAAGGCCACAGAGGTCGATGGTCGGGGCGCCTTTTATGCCAAGGGCAAAGTGCATGACGACTATCTGGTTACGTTGAGCGTCGATACGACGGAGCGGCCTATCGAGAAGTTGTTTACCAATGTTGCATCCAAGGATCCGCGCTTCCTGCTGGAGCGGATTGATGCCGACAAGGCTTATCCAGTCTATGGCGATGACAGCACCAGCGAGTGGGACGCGCCGACCAACGGCCAGGTCTACGCGCGCGTCGAGCACAATGATTCACGCGCAACATGGGGTAATTTTCAGACCGCCTGGAACGGGCTCGAATTGAACCAGTTCAGCCGCAGCCTGTACGGCGGCGACCTGTTACTGAAGAGTGATAGCGCGACCTCCTTCGGTGAGCGTCGTTCGACAACTGATGCGTTTGGCGCGGAGCCGGGAACCCTGGACTCACGCGAAGAGTTTCGCGGCACGGGCGGCTCTCTGTATTACCTCCATCGGCAGGACATCACCCGCGGGTCGGAACGGTTGTGGATTGAAATCCGCGATCAGACTTCTTCGATTCCGTTGCAGCGGACCCAACTCATTCCAGGGCTCGATTACGATCTCAATTATCTGCAGGGGACCATCCTGTTGCGCGCGCCCTTGTCATCCGTTGCCGATGGAAGTGGGCTCATCCAGATAGGCAGCCTGAGCGGCAATCCCGCCTACCTGGTCGCCACATATGAATACTCCCCGGGGCTCAACACCGCACAGAGCAATGTCTACGGAGCTCGCAACAGCACGTGGCTCAATGATTTCGTGCGCGTGGGGCTGAGCGGTTATCGCCAAGGGGAGGGCATCGACCGCCAGATGGTGGGCGGCCTGGATGCGACCTTGCGTTACAAGCCTGCAACCTACCTGGACCTCGAGGTCGCTCGTTCCGACGGCACCGGGTCGCAGCTCAGCTCCATTGACGGCGGTTTTGGATTCAACCAGAGCTCGACACCGGACGCGCGTGCCAATGCTGGAAGGGTGCACGGCGCAATCGATCTGTCGGATATCTGGCAATCCGCGCGCGGCCGCGGCAGTGTCTACTGGCAGGATCGGCAGGCGGGTTTCTCCGGCGCCGGTGCTCTGGCTGCCACTGATGCCATCAAGCAGCAGGGGGCGGCATTCAGTGTTCCACTCAACGCGCGCACATCTATCGATGTGAAAGCCGACGATAAGAGCTCCGCGACAGATCGCATCGATGGCGAGGAAGCCGCGGTCCACTATCAGATCAGCAACTCATGGGGCGCCAGTGTTGGGGCACGCTATGATGATCGGCACAATGATGTCGCGAATGCGAGTACGTTGCTTTCCGAGAACGGCGCCCGCACTGACGCGATCGTGCGCTTCGATTACAAACCGCCGGCGCCCAAGACAGACCCGAAGTCCCCAGAAAAGCAAGCCCTGGCGCTGAAACCATCCCCCGCGACCGCGGCGATCTCCGGCAGTGCAGCCGCGCCGGCAAGTGCAGCAGCGCCGACGACAAACTTCGCGAGCGGACCCCTGTCGGCAGCCTCAATGCAACCAGGGGCTAACACTTACGATGTCACGCATGCCAGCGTTCCGGCGCAGACCGCGGCAGACGTCGCTGCACGTCCTGCCTCGTGGCAGGCATATACATACGTTCAGGACACTCTGGATCGTAGCGGTGACCGGGAGGCGAACGATCGCATCGGCGTAGGCGCGCAGAAGCAGATCAATGATCGTTTCCGAGTGGGCAGCGAGATTTCCGAGGGCAGTGGCGGGTTCGGCGGGCAACTGACCGGGGACTATCGCATCGATGACCGGTCAAATGTTTATCTCGCCCACTCCATTGTCACCGAGCGCGATGACTCCACTTATCAAGGACGCTTCAACAACACCGTCGTCGGCAGCCGCATCAAGTTGAGCGACCAGGTGAGTGTCTATGACGAAGCACGGGATGGTCATGGCGCAGGCCCTGACAGTGCGACCAACGCCTTTGGTGTTGATCTGGCACCCAACGATCGCTGGAACTACGGCGTAAAATGGGAGACGGGTACGATCAGCGATCCATTGGCCGGAGACCTGACCCGCCATGCAGTGAGCGTGAGTACCGGCTACAAAGAGAAGGCGATCCGCTTCGCATCGAGCCTGGAATTCCGCCACGAGAGTGGCACCGCCGGAGAGCGCGACACGTGGCTGTCGCGCAATGCCGGCTCATACCAGGTCTCGCCAGATTGGCGGCTCATGGCCAAAACAAACTTCTCCTTCAGCAGCGCGAGCCAGGGCAATTTCTACGACGGCAATTTCATCGACGCCTCACTCGGTGGCGCCTTCCGCCCCGTCGCCAATGATCGTTGGAATACGCTGCTTCAATATCGGTATTTCTACACGTTGCCGTCGCCCGGACAGGTTGGGCTCACTGATAACACGTTGGACTACGCAGAGCGTAGTCACGTGATATCGCTCGACTCGATCTACGACCTCGTGTCGTGGCTGTCGCTGGGAGGAAAGTATGCTCAGCGCTATGGGGAGCTGCAGGATACTCGTGTTGGTGGGCCTTGGCTCTCGAGCCGGGCAGATCTCATTATCCTGCGCGGTGATTTGCACGTTGTCCGCAAGTGGGATGTCATGATCGAAGGGCGGCGACTCACGGTGTTCCAAGCCCAGGACCGGCGTTCCGGGTTACTCGTGGCTTTGTACCGGCACATGAGCAAAAACGTAAAGCTGGGGGTGGGCTACAACTGCACCGATTATTCGGACGATCTCACGGACCTGTCATATCGAAGTCGTGGTCCATTTGTAAACATCATGGGGACGTTCTGACGATCAGCCACTTCCCTCAAACAGCGCGCGCTCGCGCTGTACGAGGTCGAGCAGAAACTGAGTCACTACGCGGATGCGTTGGTTCGTTTGCACGTCACGTCGGGTCAAAAGCCACAGTTCGCGCGTCGGCGGAGCTTTGGACAAATCCAGCTCCACCAGTGCGGGATCGCCGGCCGCCAGAAAGTGCGGCAACAGCGCGATACCGAATCCGGCCCGTGCGGCTGCAATCTGACCCGTCTGGTTATTACAGCGTAGCGCGAACTTTGCATCTTCAAACTGCTGTGCCAACCACACCGCTTCCGGAAAGTCAGTCCCCGCCTCGTCGAAACCAATGAAACGCGGGGTGGCGCCTCGCGCGATCCGGCCACGCCAGGCAGGTGTTGCATAGAACCGATAAGCCAGATCGGCCATGCGACGTGCTATGACCTCACCTCTGTCGGGTCGACCGAAGCGCAACGCAATGTCCGATTGATAGCGCCGCAGGCTCAGCGCCCGGCGCTCGGCGGTGATCTCGAGGTCGAGCAGGGGATGCTGCTGCTGTAAAGCGGCGAGCCGTGGAATGAGAAACGTTTCGGCGAGGCTGGGCGTTGCCGTGATACGCACCAGCCCCGTCAACGATCCTTCCGGTTTGAAGCGCAAAAAACCAGCCGCGGCACTCTCCATTGCCTCTGCGGCCTGCAGCGCACCGCGTCCGATCTCGGTGAGCTCGTAGCCGGTCGGCAGTCGCTCGAAGAGCTCGACCCGCAAAGCGCGCTCGAGCGCTCCGATTCGTCGTGCGACAGTGGCATGGTTTACTCGTAGTGCTCGCGCTGTAGCGGACAGGCTGCCATGGCGTGCCAAGGCCGCGAAGAAACGCAGGTCCTCCCAGTTTACCCGCCCTGTGCGAAAACGATCAGCCATTGCGCAAGGTTAGCGAATTCCCGCTCGGGCCGGTAGGGCCTACCCTGACCATGAACTCAGTGGAACAGGGGCATACTGCAATGAGTACGACAATCAGTGCGATCGATCAACTTCCCCGACGACGGGTCGAAGTGCTGGACAGTGAGATCAGTTACGTGGAAGTGGGGCAGGGTGATCCCATCGTCTTTCTGCACGGCAATCCGACCTCTTCTTATCTTTGGCGCAACATCATTCCATATGTAAGTGGACTGGGACGCTGCCTCGCTCCGGACCTCGTGGGCATGGGACAATCCCGCCCCTCCCCTGGAGGCGCCTACCGCTTCCTCGATCACGCACGTTACCTCGACGCCTGGTTCGAGACGCTCGGGCTCGTGAGCAACGTGACGTTGGTGTTGCACGACTGGGGCTCTGCGCTGGGATTTTATTGGGCCTTCCGGCACCCTGAGCAGATTCGCGCCATCGCCTATATGGAGTCGATTGTTGCGTCCCGTCGCTGGCAGGATTTCCCACAGGGGCGCGACAAATTCTTCCGTGCGCTGCGCTCCGAGGAAGGCGAACGGCTCGTGCTCGACGAAAATTTCTTCATCGAAACCGTGTTACCCAAGAGTGTCATCCGGAAATTGAGCGAGGCTGAGATGGAAGTGTACCGGATGCCGTTCCGGAAGCGCGAGGCGCGTATGCCAACACTCGTCTGGCCGCGCGAGCTGCCCATCGAGGGTGAGCCGGCGGATGTGGCCGCCATCGTCGAGCAGTATGGTGCCTGGCTCGCGGGCTCGCCGATGCCAAAGCTTTTCATCAATGCCGAGCCCGGCGCAATTCTGGTGGGGGCCGCGCGCGAGTTCTGCCGCCGTTGGCCAAACCAACAAGAGGTCACTGTGAAAGGAATTCACTATGTCCAGGAGGACTCGCCAGCCGAGATCGGCGGTGCGTTACGCAGCTTCATCGTGAATGGCCGCTCTGTCGATATCACACGGTGAGGATGATTTTCCCCTGGATGTGTCCCTTCGCGGCGCGCACATGGGACTGACGAGCTGCGGAGAGTGGGAAGGTGCTGTCGATCAGAACACGGAGGGTCCCGTCATCGAGCAAGCGTCCGACTTCCTCCAGCTGCGCGCCGCTCGAGCGAACCTGGGTAGTCGAAACCGTCACACCCAGACGCTCGGCCTCTTGGGCCCCGGAGAAGCCCAGTGGAAAAATTGGGAACAGTGCACCGCCGCGCTTCAGAGTGCGAAGGAAGCGCCCTGTGCTCGGGCCACCGACCGCGTCGATGACGAGGTCGACGTCACGGACGACATCCTCTGGCGCGTTCTGGGTGTAGTCGATGATCTCATCGGTACCCAGATCGCGCAGAAGGGCCTCGTGCTTGCCTGAGGCCACGGCGATCACGTGCGCACCCTTCCAGGTCGCCAGTTGCACCGCGAAGTGACCGACGCCTCCCGCGGCGCCGTTTACCAGAACGGTCTTGCCTTCGAGCGGGACGGGAACATGGCGGCGCTGCTGAAGGGGGTTCGGTTCGTTGTGGCCCAGCTCGATCATGAATTGCCATGCAGTCAGCAAAGACATCGGAGCTCCGGCGGCGTGCACGTGATCGATGCCCGCCGGCTTGGGCGCCAGCTCCGACGCCGGAACGCTGACATACTCGGCATAGCCTTTGCTGTCTCCCGCAAGTCCGCTGGGAAAGCGGACCATTGAGTAGACTTCCTCGCCCACCGCGAAGTCTGCGACGCCCGGAGCCACGGCTTCGACCACGCCGGAGATGTCCGTTCCGGGTATCGCAGGGAACGAAACCCGCGGCTGCCACTCGGGAGGCAGCATCTTGTAGCCCTCGCGCAGATACCAGTCGGGCGGATTCAGACCGACCGCGTGAACGCGCACGAGCACCTCGCCAGCCTCGAGCTCGGGCCTCGGCGCGTCCTCGTATTGGAGGACTTCGGGACCGCCGAATGAATGAAATCGCACTGCCTTCATCGTATTGCTCATTGGAACCCTCCAGGGACCGCACTGGTGTCGGGTCCTTTTATACATTTATGTCCAGAGCTTGATAATCCAGGCATTTGGCGCTTCTATAGTTCCATGAAGGAACAAGTGCCCTTGGAAAGATTGACCGGCCTGATCGCATTCGCGCGGGCCGGATCGATGGGAAGCTACAGCGCCGCTGCTCGTTCCCTATCGATCTCGCCTTCCGCGGTCAGCAAGAGCGTGCAACGGCTCGAGCAGAGTCTGGGTGTATCGCTGTTCACTCGCACGACCCGCTCCCTTACGTTCACGCCAGAGGGCCGGGAGCTGCACGATCGCGCGCTCAAACTATTGCGCGATGTGGAAGAGATAGAGCAGGCGGCGCTGACCGCGCGCGCTGAGCCGTCGGGGACACTGCGCATTGCCGCGTCACTGCCGGTCGGTATTCATGTGATTGCGCCCGCGCTGCCGGCGTTTCGTAAGCTCTATCCCAAGGTGACGGTCGATCTGCGGCTGAGCGATCACATCGTCGATCTCATCGAAGAGGGAATCGACATCGCGGTCCGGATCGGCGACTTGGCGGACTCGCGGCTGTTGTCGCGCCGGCTCGCGCCACATCGGCTTTGCGCGTTCGCATCGCCAACCTATCTGGCGTCGCGGGGCACTCCGTCGCATCCCGACGAGCTGAAGGGGCACGACACGGTCAATCTCCGCTACCAGAGCACGGGTCAACCGTTTCGCTGGCCTTTTCAGATCGGCGAACGAGTAGTCGAGATCGTGCCGCCATCTGGCATCGTAGTGGACGCGAGCGATGCGGTAGTCGCGACGCTCGCGGCCGGCGGCGGTATTGGTATCAGCGCGAACTTCATAGCATCTGCCTATGTGGCTCGCGGCGAGCTGGTTCCGGTACTGGCGAAATTTGCTGTCGAGCGGCACAACATAACGGCTCTTTGGCCGGAAAGCCGTCGCACCAACCCCGCCGTCCGTGCATTTCTGGCTCGCTTGCAGGAAATCTTCCAACGGCGGATGAGCCCCGCCGGGTCGGGTTGAGCTACAACACGGTATCTCCCCGTCACCTATCCAATGTCTTAGTACGAAACCTACAACCCCTCGTGCACTATAAGAGCCGCCGTGATGTTTGTTGTTGTAAGACGACGGTCCGGTAGCGGAAACAAATGGCCGAGGGGGTTCGATGGGTTCTGCATCGCGCAAGATTGCTTACGGTGTACTCACAGCCGTGAGTGCCATTCTCGCCAACACCGCGCCGAGTGCCGTTCTGGCTGCGGAAAGTGAGTCACCTGTGGCCGAGGAGGGCGGGGGACTCCAGGAGATCGTGGTGAGCGCCCGCCGCCGCGAGGAATCGATCCAGTCAACACCGCTTTCGGTTTCGGCCGTGTCGGTGGCGGATCTGGAGGCCAAAGCGGCCGTGAACCTGGGCGACCTGCAGGGGTCCGTGCCCAATCTGCTGATTACGAACCAGAATTCCGGCGCCGCCGCCGCCAACCTGTCGATCCGCGGCCTGACATTTGCCGATATCGAGAAATCCTTTGATCCCACGGTGGCGGTGGTCGTCGACGGGGTGTTCCTGGGTACCAGTACTGGACAGTTTCTGGACTTCTTCGACATCGGCAAGATCGAAGTGCTGCGCGGTCCCCAGGGCACCCTGTTCGGGCGCAACACAATCGGCGGCGTCATCAATATCACCCGCAGCGAGCCGACCGGCGAGCTCGGGGGCAAGTTCGAAGTCAGCTACGGGCGTTTCAACACCTTCATTGCCCGAGCATTGTTCAACACGCCGATTACCGAGTCCCTGGCTGCCAAATTCTTCTACTTCAACGACAAAACCGATGGCTGGTATCGCGATGGCATCACAGGTCGCCCACGCGGTGAGAATCACAACCAGAATTTCGGGGCCGCTCTGAAGCTCGCGCCGGCGGATACGGATTTCACGGCTCTGTTGACCGTCGAGGAGCAGGTGCAGACCTACGACCCTGTGATTTCCAACCTGGTTAAAACGGGTGAAGTCTTCGCGGCGGTCGAGCAGCCCCAGCTCGTCGATCGCAATACGAGCGGCGACCTCTACACGGTCTATACGACTCCCGCTGGAGGTACTTACCACGCTCCAGCGGCTACCTTGCAGATGAATCTCAACGCTGGGCCGGTAAAGCTCACATCGGTTACCGGTTATCGAAAGTCAACCGAGGATCAGACTCAGGACTTCGACGGGGCCTCCGAAGCCCTGCTGGTGCCGGCGCTCGCACCTTTGTACTACGTGCATCGGATCCAGACATTCCATCAGTTCAGCCAGGAACTGCGGGCGGCCGGCAAGATTATCGATCCCCTGGACTACGTGGTCGGCGTGTACTACTACGACAGTGCCTATGAGCTGACGCAATTTACAAACCTCTTCGGGGGCGGTTACGGCCCGCCGCAGGTGGTGAGTGGTACGGCAAAATCGGTGGCGGGCTTTGCGGATTTCGACTGGCAGATTGCCAGCCAGTGGCGCCTCAATTTCGGTGGCCGCTACACGCAGGACAAAAAGAGTCTGCTGAATTACGACCCCGATTTCCTGGGTAACCCGCATGCGACCTTCAGTAAATTCACTCCGAAGGTCGGCATCGATTGGCGGCCGACGTCGGACCTGATGTTGTATGCGTCGTATTCGGTGGGGTATCGCTCCGGCGGCTACAGTAACCGCGCGGCCACGGTGGACTCGACCAACCGCGCCTTTCAGCCCGAGAAGGTCGATTCGACCGAGGTGGGCGTGAAGTCGGAGTGGCTCGATCACAAGCTGTCCGCCAACCTTGCGTTGTTCTACGCCAAGTACAAGGACATGCAGCAGAATACGACCATTCCCGGTGGCCCCACCGGCAATCAGACCATTGTGACCAATGTCGGCTCGGCCACCATCAAGGGCGTCGAGCTCGAAACCTCGTACCGGCCGATAGAGCCACTGACACTGAGCGCGACGCTCGGTACCCTCAGCTCCCATTTCAACAACTTCATTACTCAGGCACCGTCGCCGACCGATCCAACGCAGCTCGCCGAGTTCAACTATTCGAACAACGACCTGATCTATAACCCCTCGTACACGCTCACATTGGCTGGCGACTATAAGATTCCCGTGAGCTACGGCTCCGTGAGCACGCATGTTGGATATCGGCACATCGCCGCCTACGATCAGCAGATCTCGAGCGCCGGGGTGGTTGCCGCCGGGGGTGTGGGCCCGGCCGGTCTGCCGTTGTTCGATGTATTGGGCAATGACCCTCGGGTACGCGCTGATGCACAGAACATAGTTGATGCTTCTCTCACCAACGAGTTCGATCTCGGCAAAGGCAAGGCAAAGATCACCGTGTATGGCCGTAACCTGACCAACGATCTGGGCCCGACGCATGGGTTTACGGTTGCGGGTCTGTGGGCATTTGGTACTGCCCGGGAGCCGCGCACGTATGGTGTGACGGTGGGTTACCAGTTCTAGCGATTCCTCCTTGGGGGGGGCGAGATTTGGCTCGTTTAACGGACAAGGTGGCACTGATCACAGGAGGGGCCTCCGTGCCGGGCCTGGGCAGCGCCACGGCCAGGCGCTTCGCCGAGGAAGGCGCGGTTGTCTATCTGACCGATATCGACCCGGAAGGCGCGGAGTCCGTTGCAGCCGAAATCCGCAGCGCTGGCGGTCGCGCGACAGCGCTCCACCAGGACGTTACCTCGCAGGTGGATTGGGATCGAGTCATCGCGCGAATCATTTCCGCGCACAACCAACTGGATGTGCTGGTCAACAATGCCGGGATCGCCGTGCTGCGCATGATGGATGCGATCACCAGCGCGGAGTGGGCCAGGCAACTCGAGGTCAATCTCTCCAGTGTGTTCTACGGCACGCACCGGGCGGTGAGGGAAATGCGTCGTATCGGTCAGGGCGGCTCGATTATCAACCTCTCCTCGGTAGCGGGGCAGGTGGGCGTGCGTGGCTGCGCGGCCTATTCCGCGAGCAAAGGCGGCGTGCGCGCCTTTACGAAATCCGTCGCGCTGGAGGTCGCTTCTGATCGCATCCGCGTCAACACGATTCACCCCGGCATGATCCTGACCAACATGCAGAAGGTTGCTTTGCAGGACAATAGCGAGCAATACGCCGCCGTCACGGCGGCGATTCCCATGGGCTACATGGGAGATCCTGTTGATATCGCCAACTGCGCGTTGTTCCTCGCCTGTGAGGAGTCGCGTTATATCACGGGCGCCGAGCTCACCGTAGATGGCGGTTTCACCGCCCAGTAGGGCCTTGCGTCAAAGAACCGGCATCGGCTTCGACGGGTCTTGCGCGAGGTACCAGTCGACGACTTCGTGAAAGAACTGATTGCCACGCTCATTTTTACCGAAGATGACATCCTGCAGCGCACCTGACTCCAGGCCCTTCTGGATCTTGAGCCCAAGGACATAGTCCTCCCCGTAGGTCACGTCGCGGAGCCAGTTGATCATTTTCTCCACCGCTTCCTGGTCGGCTGCATCCACTACGGGCTTGCGTCGCGCGTAGGTCAGCACCGTTCGGTTCCTGTCGGGGGTGGGGCCTGGAAACAACTGGGCGATCTGCGCTATCTCGGGTGCGAGAAAGACCGAGACATTCGGAAATAAAGTGCGTACGAAGTCAAAACCGGCATTCTCACGCTGACCCCAATCGGCTCGCGGTACCTTGCGCAGCTCACCAATATTGATCTGCGGAAATCCGATGCGCAGATGCGGTCCGAAGCTCTCGTAGTGTGTAATGTTGGTATAGGTCCGCGGAGCTATGGTGGTTGGATGCAGCGTGGCGAAATGGTAACCCTCGAGGTAACCGTCGTAGGCGACCTTCCAGTTGGCCCCCTCGATCACCCGTACGCCGAGATAGGTCCAGTGGGCCAGGTCCGCGCCTTCGAAGTCATCGAGTATGTTGCCGAAGTAGGCATCCACGTCGATCGTGGCGCCCGGCGTCAGCACGCCGAAGATCATCCCGGCCTTCTCACGGCAGGGCAGCTCGGTCAGGCCGCGCTTCGAGCGATCAAACTCGCCAAACTTTTCCTTGTCGGTGACCGCAAGCAGCCGTCCGTCGTTGCTGTATGTCCAGGCATGGTATCTGCAGGTGAATCGCGAGCAGTGGCCATGGCCTTCAGGGGCGAGCGGCGCCCCGCGGTGGGCGCAAACATTCAGAAATGCCCGCGCCGTGCCGGTCTTGTCGCGGGTCACCAGAACAGGCAGTCCCGCCGCCTCCATCGCCTTGTAACTGCCGGATTCCGGGAGCTCGGCGGACAGCGCCAACAGCAGCGGCAGGCGCTTGAAGATCAGGTCCATCTCCCGCTGCCAACGCTCCGGGTCCGTATAGCTGCTCACGGGTACCCGCGTGATCTTGTCGGACTGATAGGTCCGGCCCTGCTCGACGTAATTGAGCATGATTTCCGCGACATCGCCGACCGTTTTGTAGTCCATGCAGCACCCCTGGTTCGTTCCGGCATAGTAGCGTTTCCCGGTCTCGGGCTGACCTAGCTGTTCTCAGAGGAGTCGCTCTCCGGATCTCGTTCTGGGACTATTCTTGGACCTGATGGAACCTTCAACCCTCGACCGGATTCTTCGACGCCACGCGGATGAGCGCGGGGCGAAGATTGCCCTGCGAGATGCATCAACGGCCCTGTCGTATTCGGAGCTGGAGCATCGAGCCCGCCGGGTGGCTCGAGGTCTGCGGGCTGCAGGCGTGGCAACCGGTGACCGGGTCTGTTACCTCGGCAAGAACGCACTGGCCTATTTCGAGTTCTTCCTCGGGGCCGCCAAGCTCGGTGCGGTCACCGTCCCCATCAACTGGCGGCTCGCTCCTCCCGAGATCGCGCACGTCCTGGACGATGCCCGTCCAAAAATGCTGTTGGTCGAAGGTTCGTTCTCGAGCGTGGCAAGCGGGATCGCTGCTCACGTCGCACTCCTTTGCACAGGGGGTGCCGATGACACGTTTGCGGCCTGGCGCGACAGCCAACCCGACGAGCCACTGCCTGAGGACAGCCTGACCGAGGACCGTCCAGTGCTCCAGATGTACACCTCTGGAACGACCGGACGCGCCAAGGGTGTGGTTCTGACACACCGGAACCTCTTTGCCTTGCGTGCGCAACAGCGCGTCCTGCCGGAATGGTTCCGGTGGTCTGCTGCTGATGTGAGTTTGATAGCCATGCCCGCGGCGCATGTCAGCGGTACGGGGTGGGCGATCTGGACGCTGCAACACGGGGCTACCGGCATTGTGGCGCGCGAATTCGATCCGCATGCTGTGATCGGCCAGATCCTGCAGCATCGGATCAGCAAGGTGCTGATGGTCCCGACGGCCCTGCAGATAGCGGCGCGTCACCCCGATGCGCGGGGTGCCGACTTCAGCTTTCTGAAGTACATCTACTACGGCGGCGCACCGTTGCCCCAGTCCCTGTTGGCTGAATGCAGAGCAGTGTTCGGCTGCAGTTTTGTGCAACTGTACGGAATGACCGAGACAGCCGGCGCGATAGTCGTACTGGCTCCGGAGGATCACGACGCCGCGCGCGGATCACGTCCGTGCTCCGTCGGCCGTGCACTCGAGGGCGTCGAGCTCAAAATCATCGATGCGCAGGGCGCTCCTGTCGCGCCGGGTGTCAGCGGCGAGATCGTGACCCGCTCCTCAGCCAACATGTCAGGTTATTTCGGAATGCCCGAAGCGACTGCGGAGGCTCTCGATCCCGAGGGTTGGCTCCGTACCGGCGATGCCGGCTACCTGGATTCCGAGGGTTACCTGTACCTCCAGGACCGGGTCAAGGACATGATCATCTCCGGCGGTGAGAACATTTACCCGGCGGAGGTCGAGAATGCTCTCTTCGGGCATCCCGCCGTTGCCGAGGTGGCCGTCATCGGTGTGCCCCACGACAAGTGGGGTGAGGCCGTCAAAGCAGTGATCGTGCCCACGCCCGGTGCGCAGCAGGACGATGCTGATGTCATAGCCTGGGCCGCGAAGCGCATCGCGCGTTACAAAGTGCCGAAATCGATCGAGTGGGTGAGCTCGTTACCCCGCAATCACACAGGCAAAGTCCTGCGGCGCCTGCTGCGTGACCGTTACCGAAGTTGAGGAGAGAGGCCATGGCATTTGTTGGAGCTGTAGAGGATCGCCTGGCGATCCGTGAGCTGTTGGAGGCATACGCAGATGCCGTTTGTGTCGTCGACGCAAACGCCTGGGCGGCGACATGGGCGCAGGACAGCGTGTGGGAGCTACCCGATTATCCGCAAATCGGCCGGATTACCGGCAAGTCCAACATTGTCGCCGCCTGGACTGCCGCGATGGCGCAGTACCCCGGGGTCATTTTCATAGCGACGCCGGGCTCAATCGTCGTCGAGGGGGATGAAGCCGTAGTTCGCTCCTACACATCGGAGGTCTTTGACGACCAGGCTACCGGCAAAACGACCCGCGATCGCGGTCGCTATGATGACATTGTCATCCGGCAGAATGGCCAGTGGTTGTTCAAGAAGCGTCGTTTCGAGAAGCTGCATCGCGAGCAATAGTTACAAGCGCTGTGGAGACTCGAGCAGCTCGCACAGCGCTGCCAGAAAGCGGCCACCCAGCGCACCGTCGATTGCCCGGTGATCGCAGGAGACGGACAGCCAGGCAAAGCTGCCAAACCCGATCCCCCCGTCGCGCTCGACGGGCTGGCGCCGGGCGGCGCCGATCGCCAGAATCGCGCCCTGTGGCGGATTGATGATCGCATCGAACTGCTCGACTCCAAACATTCCGAGGTTTGAGACAGTAAAGCTGCCACCTTCAACTTCGTCCGCGCGCAACCGTCCGGCACGTGCCCGCTCAATCAGCGGCCGAAGTTCCGCCGCCAACATCGCCACAGGTTTGCGCTGGGCCGCGCGCAGCACGGGCGTTATCAGCCCTCTATCCGTTGCCACGGCTACCGAGATGTTCGCGTCGGGGAATCGATGGATCTCGTCCCCATGAATTTGAATGTTGACATCCGGCACCTCGCAAAGTGCCAATGCAGTGGCACGCAGGAGGTAGTCGTTGAGACTGGACACGGTGCCCGTGCGCCCCTTGAGCTCAGCCCGTAATTCCTGCAACGCATCGAGCTGCACCTGGCGGCGCAAGTAGTAATGCGGAATCGTGGACTTCGCCAGCGTGAGCTGCCGCGCGATGGCTTTTCGCATTGGCGACATGCGAATGATCTCGGCGGAAGCGCCGCGCAGTGGCACACCGGCCGCGCGCGCTACATCAGCTCGGCTGATCCGACCTCGCGGCCCCGTCGCATGAACTTTCGCAAGATCGACCTGATGCGCGATCGCCAGGCGCTTCGCCCCTGGCGAGGCATGGAACAGGTCCAACGCCGCGGTAGTCGGAATGATTGAAACCGGCGCGCCACCTCCCACTGCGTGAGCAGGTCGGGCGGCCTGCTCGATGTCTTGCAAAGTGATCCGGCCGCGCCGACCGCTGCCCACAATAGCGCCGATGTCGACATTCGAATTCATCGCACGGCGCCGGGCCTGCGGGCTGATGTCAGTTCCGCGTGGCAATTCCAACACGCGAGGTACGTTCCCAACGCCTTCCTGTGTGTCCGCCGGGCGTGCGGCCTCCGGTGTACCGCGCGGCTCCTGAGCTGCTGCCTCCCCGGCGGCCCCCGCTGGCCGGAATGCCGCAATGAACGAATCAACTTCCGCAGCGGTCACCTCGTCGCTGGCCATTACCGCGAGCAGCGCACCCACCGGATAACTCTCGCCGGCGACCGCAATCAAACGCACGAATTGCGTCTCAAACTCAGCCTGCACTTCATTGACGATCTTGTCCGATTCAATCAGCGCAATCGTCTGTCCCGGCGACACACGATCGCCCTCCTGGATACTCCACTCGGAAATCGTCCCCTCAGTCATCTCAATGCCCCATTTGGGCATCGTGAATGCGCGTAATGTGCTCAAGCGGTCGCTCCTGGGTGGGTCAGCGGTACGCGAGCGCCTTGCGGACCGCTGTTTCGATGGTCGCAGGCGAGGGCAGGTAGGCGCGCTCCAACTCCCGGGCAAACGGCACCGGCGAGTGGGGCGCCGTCACCAGCTCAATGGGCGCTTTGAGGGACGAGAAGGCCTTGTTGGCGACGAGCGCGGCAATGTCCGTGGCCAGGCTGCAGCGCGGCGGGCTCTCATCAACGACGATCAGTCGGCCAGTTGCCTCGACGCTGTCCAGGATCGCTTCCTCATCCAACGGACTGGTGGTGCGCAGATCCAGGACGTCGCAAGCAATTCCGTCCTTGGCAAGTTGATCAGCCGCGCCCGCTGCGGCGTTGACCATCGCACCGCACGTTACGACGGTCGCATCGGTTCCTTCCCGCACGAGTCGCGCGTGACCGAAGGGCACCAGATATTCCCCATCGGGGACCTCGCCAGTTTCGCCGTAGAGCATCTTGTGCTCGAAGAACATCACCGGATCATCACCACGGATCGCCGTGGTCAACAAGCCCTTGGCATCCGCCGGGGTGGCAGGCATGACCACCTTCAGTCCGGGAATCGAAGTCAACAGGGAATAAACAGCCTGGCTGTGCTGCGCGGCGCAGTTGAGTCCCGCGCCATAGGCAATCCGCAGAGTCACCGGGCACGTGCCCCGCCCGCCGAACATGTAGCGGAACTTCGCGATCTGATTGTAGATCTGGTCCAGGCAGACACCCACGAAATCAGCAAACATGAGCTCGGCGATTGCGCGCTTGCCCGCGAGTGCCGCTCCAGCGGCCGCGCCAACAATGCAGGACTCCGAGATCGGCGTGTCGATCACGCGCTTCGCGCCAAAGGCCGCATACAGGCCACCAGTCATACCCCAGATGCCGCCAATCGCTTCCGGGCCGCCTGCGGTACCGTGTCCGCCCACAATGTCCTCGCCCAGAATGATCAGGTTGGAATCCCGTTCCATTTCCTCCCTGATGGTGCGTGAGAGGGCCTCACGGATGGTCATTTTCGCCATGTTGGCAACCTGTACTCAGTAGGAGACGTAGACGTCTTCGAGAACGTCTGCGGCAGTTGGAACGGGCGCGACACGCGCTTCCTCAACCGCGGTGTTGATGAGAGATCGTACCTCGACATCCAGCGCATCGAGAGTCCGGGCATCGAGCGATCCGTCATCGAGCGCTTTGGCGCGAAATGCCGCCAGGCAGTCGCGGGTTGTACGCAGCCGCTCCACTTCCCCGGGTGCCCGGTAGCGTTGCGGATCGCCCTCGAAATGCCCGTAGAAGCGCTCGGTGTCGAATTCGACCGCGACCGGACCTTTTCCGGCGCGGCAGTAGGCGATGACCTCCGCCATGAGGTTGTGAGTCGCAAAGAAGTCGCAGCCGTCCACCTTGTGCGCTGCCATGCCGAACCCTGCGGCGCGTGTCGTCATGTCACGAGCACCCACCGCGTAGGAATCGCCGGTATGCTCGGAGTAGTGGTTGTTCTCAAATGCAAAGATGAGAGGCGCCTTGAGTACTACAGCCATGTTCATTGCCTCGAACGTGGTGCCCTGGTTGCAGGCGCCGTCGCCACTGAAGGCGACCGCGACCTTGCCCTCCCCATCCATTCGCGCCGCAACCGCGGCGCCGAGCGCGAGCGGTGCGCCGGCACCCACGATGCCGTTGGCTCCCAACATCCCGACACTGACATCGGCGATGTGCATCGACCCGCCCTTGCCCTTACACAGGCCGTCACGCCGGCCGAAGATTTCCTTCATCATGGCTTTGACATCGCAGCCCTTGGCGATGCAGTGCCCGTGACCGCGATGTGTGGACACGATGTAATCCTTCGGCCCGAGATGCTCGCACACGCCGACGGCCACTGCTTCCTGGCCCGCATACAGGTGTGTGAAACCCGCAATCTCGCCGGTGGCGATCTCCTGATGCAGGCGTTCCTCGAATTCGCGGATGGTTTTCATGCGCCGGTAGGCGCTGATGAGTTGGTCGCGTGTCATTCTCATCTCTATAGTCCCAGAACGGTCTTGGCGATGATGTTCCGTTGAATTTCGTTGCTGCCACCGAAGATGGCCCACGCCTGGCTGTTGAGATAGCGAGGCGCCGCGACCTGCGCGGACTTCCCGTCAATGGCGCCCGGGGCGTCCGCCCCATAAAGCGGACGCCGTGTTTCGAGCTGCAGTCCGACGTACCCGCAGGCGCTCATGGCAAGCGCATCGACCGAGCGTCGCAGGTCCGAAGCGACCAGCTTGACGATCGATGATTGCGGCCCCGGGCGTTTGTTCTCGCCGAGCTGTTCGAGGTTGCGCAGCTCCGTGACTTCCAGGGCCTGCGCTTCCAGCTCGAGCCGCCCGAGCTCGGCCATGAACAAGGGATCCTGGAGCAGGCGGTCGCCGCTACCGGCGGGCTGCTGAACGGCCTGCTTGCGCAACCGGGCGATGTCAGCCAACAACCGGGGGGCGTGGCACGAGCCCCCGCGCTCGTTCTCGAGCAGGAACTTCGCGATCTCCCACCCCTGGCCGTCCTCACCGACGCGATCAGCCACTGGCACCAACACATTGTCGAGGAAGACCTCGTTGACTTCGTGGTCGCCCGCAAGCGTCAGAATGGGGCGCACGCGCACGCCAGGCTGCCGCATGTCAATCAACAGGAAGGTGATTCCCTGCTGGGGTTTCACCGCAGTGTCAGTACGCACCAGGCAGAAAATATGGTCCGCAAAGTGTGCATGGGTAGTCCATAGTTTGCTGCCGTTGACGCGGTAGTACTCGCCTTCACGGATGGCTCGAGTGCGCAGGCTGGCGAGGTCGGATCCAGATCCCGGCTCCGAGAAACCCTGGCACCAGTAGTGTTCGCCGCTGAGGATTTTCGGCAGATAATGCGCTCGTTGGGCCGGCGTGCCGTAGGTATACAACACCGAAGCGAGCAGCTTCAGGCCCAACACGGGCAGGCCTGGCGCATCCGCCAGCGCACATTCCTTCTCGAAGATATAGCGTTGCAGCGGCGACCACCCGGTACCACCGTACTCCCGCGGCCATTGGTATGCCAGCCAACCTCGGGCATTCAGGATTGCCTGCCACTCCCGCCCGATCCCCGGCTCGGCGAACACGGTAGGTGTGGACCGCGATCCCTCGCGCAGACATTCAGGCAGACAGGTCCGCAAGAACTCGCGGATCATGTCACGGAAGGCGGTCTGCCCCTGTCCAGCTAGCATTGAAGGATTACCACTGCCGAAACTCCAGGTGCGCCGTACACGTGGCTGTAGGCATTGCGCACTTTACGCGCTACCTGGCGAGCGCCGCCTGCTCCACGAAGTTGAACAACATTCTCATAGACCTGACGAAGACCCGAGGCACCGATGGGCTCGCCACAAGCGAGGCACCCACCGTCGGTGTTGATCGGCAGGTCGCCATCCAACTGCGTGCGGCCCTCGGCCAGCCATTTCTCCTGGTCCCCATCCCGACAGAAGCCGTTCTCGGCCATGTGCATGACTTCTGCACCCGATTCGGTGTCTTGAATCTGTGCGATGTCCATTTCCTCAGGACCCAGCCCCGCGGCCTCGAAAGCGGCGTGACTGGCCACGGCGGTCACCGAGCCACCCCGCTCGATGTCGAGATGCGGCGCAAAGACTTCGAAGGATCCTCGAGGCCGCGTCCGCAGTGAGATCGCCTTGATGCGGATGGCGGGACTGCCGAGTTGGCGGGCTTTTCGCTCACTCGCGACAATGAGCGCGACACCGCCCTCCGCCGGCGAACAGAACATGAGCTTCGTGAGCGGATCATTCAACATCTGCGCTCCGAGAATCGTTTCGATGCTGACGGGGGTACGGCGCCAGGCGTGCGGCGCAAGACTGCCATTGTGGTAGGCCTTCTGCGCGACACGCGCCAGGGTGATCGGTGTGATGTTGTGCAGGTCCATGTAGCGACGCAGCTTCGTGGCGAAGAACTGTGTCGTCAGCATCAGTCCGCTCTCGCCATACCAGTCCGGCAGCCCCCAGTCGGCCGGCTTTGGATCAAACGCACCGCGCGGGTGTTTGTCAAAGCCAATGACCATTCCCAGATCGAAATCGCCCGAGCGCACGGCGTTGTAGGCACCAAACAGGGCGGCGCCCCCGGTCGCGCAACCATTGAGCACGTTGACGAAGGGCAGCGTCGTCAGGCCCAGTTGTGAAACCAACGTATCCGGCTTGCCCGCGGCGTCGGACCCTCCAAAGGCAAATTGTATGTCCGACCACTGCACGTTTGCGTCAATGAACGCTGCCCGCGCAGCGTACTCACCCTGTTGGAGTCCACTGCGAGAGTCAGTCCGACCGAATGGGTGTATGCCGATGCCGACGATGAATACATCGGTCATCCGCGTGTATCCCGCACAGGTCGAAAGGCGTATGTATATACCTCGGTCCCGTCTTCATCGTGGCGCAGCACGGTCGTGGTGAGTTCTACGGGCAAGCCCAATCTCAATTCCTCGAAGTCAAATTCTGTCAGACGGCTCGCTACAATGAGCGCACCTGGAAGCTCGACATAACCCAACCCGAATGGTTGAAACGGCTCTTCGCCACGATAGGGAGGTGACTTTGGCGGGAACCGCTGTACGGTGTACGACCACAGGGTGCCCCGCGATGGCAGCACTACGCGCTCGTAGCTCCCTGTGTCCTGTGGCAATGGGAAAACAACGCGGCCACTCGCACGATGCCGGCCCGCGATCAGCCGGGCAGGGGAGCCAGTGGTGAGAACATCGGGAGCGATCGGTCGCGCAGCCATGGCGGAAGCATCGCCCTTGGGGCGTCGCCGCGCATCTATAAGAAAGACTAGTTGCGGCAGGCGCCTGCAAGCGGCGCCTGTTGCGAGCGCTCAACTGACAGAGCCGAGATATCCCAGTTGGCCCGCCTTGAAGACCGCCTGGCTTCGATTCACTGCGTTGAGTTTGAGCGCCGCATTGTGAATGTGAAAACGGATCGTCGCGCAGCTGCGCGCCAGAATGAGCGCAATCTCGCTGTCAGTCTTGCCGACCGCGGCCCAGCGCAGACATTCGATCTCCCGCTTGCTCAGTTTGACATCGGAGGGGATCCACTGCGCCTTGTCCATGACCTTGACGTAGCCGCAGACGAACTTGCGCGCCATCATTCCCAACAACTCGCCGAATTGCGCGAATTGCACCGCCAGCCCGTCTGTGGCGGGTACGGCGGGCTGGTAGCTCACGGCCCCGATCTGGCCATAAGGCAGGTGAATGGGCACGACAATGGCGGCTTCCGTCATCGCGCGCTCGAAGAAATCGGACAGATCCAACCCAACCAGGTGCGGGTTGAAATGTTGAGTATGGAGGCCATCCGCACAGCACCAGAAGGGCTCGCTCTCATACCGGCAGGCCAGTGTCAGTGGTGAGGTCAGCGCAAGATTGGGTCGCTCCCACCAGCGCTCGGCCGGATCGCACCAACCGAACACCTCGCTCGCCAGGATGTTGCCGTTCCCGTCCACCATCGGCTCCTTGGAGGCAATGTTGGCGGCGGCGGCCACACGCAACCCGGCGAGGGACATGGCTGAATCACGCAGCGCTTCGGCCGCGGAGCGAATGCCTTCCATTGAGCGGATCGAGATCCGCTCGAGCAGCTCATTGAGCTCCGGCGGTGGAAATTCCAGTTTGCGGCATTCCACTTCGGTACCCCCCTTGATCCCGACCCCCCCGATCATGAGTGCAGCTGCGGCAAATGACAATCAGGGAACCTGCGGGAAGTGCCAGTCGCGTCGCTCGCGGAAATCTGGTCACCTATGTCGGCAACAACCAGGAAACAGATCGAGTGCAATTTGCGTTGAGCCCGGAACAGAATCTCCTGAAAGATGCGGTGGATGCGTTCATCCGCGACCACGCCGGCATTGAACGGCGCCATCTGGGGAGGGCCCAGCCGCGGGGATACAGTGCTGAAAGTTGGCGCTCCCTTGCCGAAATCGGCGTACTGGGAGTGCCCTTTGCCTCCGACGATGGGGGCCTGGGCGGAGGCCCGCGAGAGCTGATCACTGTAATGGAGTCGCTCGGCCGTGGGTTATGTATCGAGCCTGTCCTGGAGGAGGTCGTTGTGGCGGGCGGGCTATTGGCGCGTGCCGGCGACCCCGCTCAAAAGGAAGCCTGGCTTCCCCGTTTGATCGGGGGAGGGGCTCATCTCGCCGTGGCCCATTTCGAGCACAACGCGCGGTTTGACCTCCGCGACGTACGATTGCAGGCGCGCCCCGCTTCCGCGGGACGCGTGACCCTGGATGGCGAAAAATCAATGGTGCCGCTGGCCGCAGACGCGGATCAGTGGATCGTCTCGGCCCGTGAAGGGGACGGCGAATCTGCCATCGGCTTTTACCTCGTAACACCCACGGATCCCGGCATAGAGCGGCGTGACTACCGACTGATCGACGGCTCATCGGCCAGTGTCGTGCGCTTGCGCGGCGTGCCTGCGACTGGCCGACTCCGCGGCGATTTCTCCGACTTCGCCGCGGCGATCGATATCGGTCGACTCGCAGCCGGCGCCGAGATGGTCGGTCTCATGTCGACACTGTTCGAGTCCACCGTCGACTATCTGAAAACACGTCAGCAGTTCGGCCGTCCCCTGAGCAGTTTCCAGGCACTCCAGCATCGGCTCGCGGACCTGTATGTGAGCCTGGAGCAATCCCGTTCGCACCTGTATCGGGCAGCGGCGTGCATGGTTGACAATGACAGCCCGGAAAGCGCCGTCGCGGGCATGAAAAGTTATATCAGCCGGGCCGCCATCGCGCTGGGAGAGGAGTGCGTGCATCTACACGGTGGCATGGGAACCACGGATGAGCTCAATCTCGGACATGGCTACAAGCGGCTGGTGCTGCTGGCCAACCTGTTCGGGGATCCCAATTCGGAGCTGATCCGGTACAACCGGCTGCAGAATCAACGATGACCAATGCTGCACGAGCGCGAAAGATCCGTTGCGTGTTATTTGCCGGCGGCAAGTACCACGACATCGATTTTGCCCGGCTCGAGCTCTTGAAGCTGCTGGCCGCGGACGAGCGTGTTCGTGTGCGTGTATTCGAGGATTACGAGAATCCGAGCGCCATCGCGGAGGCTGACTTCATCATCAGCTATACCTGTGATGTCGTGCCATCACTCGAGGCACAGGAGGCTTTGCGGGCGTTCCTCGAGCGCGGCGGGCGCTGGTATGCGCTGCATGGCACCAACTCAATCCTGCGCTGGCTCGAAAATGGCCTGGTGGACAGCCCCAGGTGGGCGCCCCTTTTCATGCAGACGCTCGGCTCGATGTTCATCGCCCATCCGCCCGTTGGGTCCTATCGAGTCACGGTAGCCGAGCCGGACCATCCCCTGGTAGCGGGTGTCGAGCCGTTCGATGTGACTGATGAGCTGTATCTGATGGAAACCTACGGCCCGTTGCGTGTGCTGCTGCAGACACAGTTCGCCGGGGAAGCCACCGGCTTTTCGCAGGCAGATTGGCCGGCGGCCTCCCATCCGGTGTTCTACATCAAGTCGCACGGCAAGGGCGCTGTGTTGTATCTGACACTCGGGCACTGCCGCGGGCATTACGACTTGCAGCCGCTGATGGACTACTGGCCCACGGTCGACCGATGCTCCTGGGATCTGCCGGTGTTCCACGAGCTGTTGCGGCGCGGCCTGCAGTGGGCCAGGGAGCCGCTCGACGGCGCCTGAGGCTACATCCCCGGCAAGGGGCGCTCACCCGAGATGTCATAGACCTTCACATTCAGGGCCAACAAGTGACTGACATACTTGTTGTAGAACTCGACGATCCAGGGCTGCGTGAGGTGCGTGCCCAGGGCCGCATCATCCGCCCATTGCTCCAGCACGTTGACGAGCCCTGTCTGCGCATCCTCTGCCAGGAGCGAATAATGATGGCAGCCCTGCTCCTGGCGCACCCGTGGGGCCAGCGCCGCAACATCCCGTTGGAATTGCGGGAGCAGGGTGGGGTTCACAGTGAGGGTACCGGCGACGAAGATCATGGATTCGGCCTGTTCAGGTACTTGTCGAGAGTCTGATGGAACTGGCGGATACGGATTTCCTGGTAGTCGCCGAGGTTGACCTGCCCGTTCTTCGAGGCATGCAGGCCTTCCTGGACGAAGGGCAGGTTGGACATGTCCTGCTCAAACACGGCGCCCAGCACGCCCAACTCGGCGGCCGCGGTCCAGGGCTGCTCGTCAGTCAGAAACTTCATCGGCACGCCGCGCGGCATGGGCTTGCCTGGCGGCACGCGTGTCAGAATCCGCACTTCCATCAGACAATGATCCGGGTCCTGCCATGGCCGCCACCGGTATACGATGTTGGGCATGAACCCGCCCCAGGGGGCGAAGTTTGGAAACACGTTGTAGACCAGGGCATCGAGCAGCTCGCAGTCGGTTGCCTCGCTGTGATCGTGACCGAACATCCGCGTGTAGTTTTCGCGCATCGCGGCGCCAAGAGCGCGGCGCGCTGACATATCCGCCGGTACCTGAATCGCGTACGCATCCTGCGCCTGGTCGTAGTTCTCAGCCGAGCGGCCGTTGAATTTTACGAATTCATCGACGATCCACTGTTGCGCCTTGCCACTTTGATCGACGTGCGGTGACATGATTCCGAACGGCACGAGATTGACATTGACGTGATCGCCCCAGGTCCAATAAGCGCTGTTCTCATCGCCGGTGAACGGAAGCAGCTGCGGATGAGTGATGACTGTGTGCCAGGCCTCCATGAAGGCTTCAGCCGTCACCTTCCAGTTGGCGGGCACGACCTTGGCGACCCAGATGGCTGTCGTGCACTGCTCGTGTTTCCAACGTTGGAAGTGTTCGGGCAATGGCGCGAGATACTCCTCCAGGCTCGGGCCGCCCGGATTCTCGCGAAGGAAAATGTAGCCGCCCCAGCGGGCCACCTCAGCCTCGGGCAGGTGCATCTTCTCGTCCTCGAGATGGCTGAAGTCCCAGCGACAGGGAATCTTCCGCAGCGAGCCGTCCTTGTTCCAGGTAAATCCGTGGAAGGGGCATTGAAACTGGTCAGCCGTGCCATCCTGGGTGCGCAGCTTGCGGCCGCGATGCAAACAGACGTTGTGGAATGCGCGGACCGCCCCATCATCCTGGCGCACTAGAAGGAACGAGCGGCCGGCGTTCTCGTAGACCACGTAGTCACCCACGGAAGGCATGTCCTCCTCGCGCGCCGCAAACTGCCAGACGTACGGCCACATCTTCGTGCCCTCGAGTCGCATGAACTCGGGGCTCGTGTAACGCTCGGCGGCAATCGGATCCGAGCCACGATAGGTATAGCTCTCGCGGCGCAGGAATTCGGGCACGGGGCGTGCATCCTCGCTCATCAACTCGGCCCAGCCGATTCCGGTGGAGCGGCTGGTCCCGCTGCCCTGCGATGTTGTCCCGTCCCGGGATGGTGTCTCGCCGCCAACCTTGCTCATGTGGGATCGGGCTCCTGGAGGATGACTTCCAGTATGGCGGCCCCTGCACCGTGACGTCACCTAGATGAAAGAATAGATTCGGCCGGCTTGCAATTGAGTCATTCTGCGCACACGAACGGGCAGGACATCTCATGACAAAGCGACTCGAAGGCAAGGTCGCGCTGGTCACCGGCGGCACATCCGGCATCGGCGCAGGTGCCGTTCGACGGCTCGCCGCCGAAGGCGCCGAAGTCGCCTTCACCGGCTCGAATACCGAGGCGGCGGCGCGGCTCACCCGGGAGACGGGCGCGAGTTTCTACCCGCATCGGGTGGAGGCGGCCGAGACCTGGCCCGCCCTGATGGAGGCACTCCGGTCCCGCTTTGGGCGTCTCGACATCGCATTTGCGAATGCCGGCATCGAAACCGGTGACGCCAGCGTCGAGTCGATTACGTTCGAGAGCTGGAACCGGCTGCTGTCGGTCAATCTCACGGGAGTCATGCTGACGTGTCAGGCGGCGGTGCGGGCGATGCGCGCAAATCCAGGTGGCGCAACCGGCTCGATCATCGTCAACTCCTCGATGAGCGCCTACCGGCCCATGGGCAACTTTGTCGCGTACTCGACTGCCAAGGGTGCGTTGATTGCCTTGACCAAGTCGGTGGCGATGCACTGTGCCAACCAGGGCACGAAGATCCGTTGCAACTCGATCCACCCGGGCGTGGTGGAGACCGACATGATCCGCGCGGTGATCGACAGAGCGCCCGATCCGGCCGCGGCGCGTGCGCAATTCGAGGGGATGGCGCCGCTGAAGCGCATGGCGCGCGTGGAAGAAGTTGCTGCACTGGTCGCATTTCTCGCCTGTGATGAAGCGAGCTTCATTTCAGGCTCGGAGTACGGGATTGATGGCGCCACGACCGCCGGGATGATGGGCGTATGACTGCCGATGCAGCGAGGGGCGTATGACGAACCTGTCAGGTCGGGTGGCACTCGTGTCGGGTGCGTTGCGTGGAATCGGGTTGGCGATCGCAGAGCGTTACCTGGCCGAAGGCGCGTCCGTCGTGTTGACCGACCTCGCGGATGTCCACGATCAGGACGTGGCGAGTGTGCTCAACCGGCTGGAGGCAACGGCGAGCTCGGGCGCGAATTCGCAGGGGGAGCCCGGCGGGAAGGTCAGCTATCTGAAGCTCGATGTCGCCAGCGAGGCCGACTGGCTCACGGCCGAGAAGGATGTGCGGGCGCGACACGGTCGGCTCGACATCCTGGTCAACAATGCGGGGATCGACTGCACCGGCGCCGTAGACACGCTGGAGCTCGCCGCCTGGCGACGCATCATGTCGATCAACGTCGATGGCGTTTTTCTCGGCACGAAGACCTTCACTGCGCTTCTGACGGAGACCGGCCGCACGACACGTTTCGGCACGAGCGTGATCAACATCAGCTCCATCATGGGGCTCGTGGGTTATACCGACACGTCGGCCTACAACACGGGAAAGGGTGCTGTGCGACTGTTTACCAAGTCGGTTGCCATCGAGTTCGCCACGAAGCGAATCCCCATCCGGGTCAACTCCATTCACCCGGGTTTCGTCAACACGCCGCTGTTGCAGATTGGCATGCGCAAATGGGTGGCACGGGGCATGGGCGGGAGCGCGCAGGAATTGATTGACCAGATCGCCGCGGCCACTCCCAACGGGCGCCTGGCAGAGCCTGCGGAAATAGCCGGTGCCGCCTACTTTCTCGCCTGCGATGACAGCAGCTACTGCACCGGTTCCGAGCTCGTGATCGATGGCGGCTGGACCGCGCGTTGAGGGCACAGTTATGTCGATCCAGCTGAATGACACGATTGCACTGGTCACGGGCGCCGCCGGCGGCATCGGTCGTGCGGTGTGCGCCGCGCTGAGCGAGGCGGGGGCAATTGTTGTGGCCACTGACATCGCGCCGGAGGCTTCGGTGCCAGGCGCGGTCGCATACCGGCAGCACGATGTTTCGAGCGTTGCGGACTGGGCGCGGATCGCTGCCGAGATCAGTAAGACCCATTCCCGGCTCGACGCGCTGATCAACGCGGCTGCGATCTGCAAGGTGCAGAGCATCGAGGAAACGACGCTCGAGGACTGGCGCCACGTGCAGGCAGTCAACGTCGATTCGATGTTGATCGGCACGAAGGCGATGTTGCCGCTGCTCAAGCAAAGCGGCAAGACGCGAAAGGGCGGCGCCTCCATAGTCAACTTCTCATCAGTGGGCGGCCAGCGAGGTGCGGCATTCACTGCCGCCTACTGCACCAGCAAAGGCGCCGTGAAGCTGTTCAGCAAGTCGTGCGCCATCGAGTTCGGCATGCTCGGGTACAACATCCGGGTTAACAGCGTACATCCCGGCGGAATCCACACTCCGATGATGCACGCCATCATCGATCGATATGTTGAAATCGGCGGTGTGGCCTCCCGGGAGGCAGCTGAGGCGGGTGTCATCGCTGCCCATCCCATCGGTCGCCTCGGAAATCCTGAGGAGATCGGCGGCGGTGTTGTCTACCTGTGCTCCCCGGAGGCGAGTTTTGTGACGGGCAGCGAGTTCGTGATCGATGGTGGGTTTACCGCTGTATGACAAACCGCCGCTTCGTGTTGATCCGTCGTCCAGCCGGTGTGCCGCAGCCCGAAGATTTCGCATTGCATTCCGTGCCGGTTCCGCAACCTCCGGCAGGCGGCTTCGTGGTCCGCAATCATTTCGCCTCGCTCGACCCGGCGCAGCGCGGTTGGATGGATGACATCCCCTCCTATATGCCACCCATCCCATTGGGAGAGGCGGTGCGCGCCACGACCGTCGGTCGTGTCCACAGCACGGCGAATCCCAACTTCAGGCCAGGCGACTGGGTCGTGGGCTTGAATGCCCTCGAGGACTACTCCGTCGTCACCCCGGGTGGTTTCACCAACAAGGTGGACGTCTCCGCGCTACCTTCGCCGAGTTACGTGCTGTCTGCAATGGGTGCGGTGGGCTTGACGGCTCATTTTGCCCTGCAGGAGGTTGGTCGCCCCGTAGCCGGGGAAACCGTGCTCGTCTCAGGCGCCGCTGGCGCCGTGGGTTCGATTGCTGGCCAGATTGCCCACATCAAGGGCTGCCGCACCATCGGGATCGCTGGTGGCTCGGAGAAGTGCCGGCGTCTGTTACAGGACTATCGTTTCGATGTGGCGATCGACTACCGCGGTAAGAGCCCCGCCGAGCTGACGGCCGCCATCGCGCAGGCCGCGCCCAACGGTGTCAACCTGATCTTCGAGAATGTCGGTGGCGAGGTTCTGGATGCGGGGCTGATGAACCTTGCTCCCAAGGCCCGTGTGATTCTCTGCGGTCTCATCAGTGAGTACAACTGTGAGCACGGTAAACTGGGCGCCCGTAACCTTTGGCAGGTGATCGTCAAACGCGCGACCGTCCACGGCTTTCTGATCATGGACTACGTTGAGCGTTTTCCGGAAGGTGCCGAGCAGGTGGCTCGATGGATCGCCACAGGTCAGATTCGCGTCGATGAGCACATCGAGCCCGGGCTCGAGAACGCCTACGCGGCCTTCATGAAATTATTCAGCGGCGAGAACCATGGCAAGCTGATTCTCCGGATCGCTCCCTAGCTAGAACTGCACCCGTTTCGTGTAACCGCCATCAATGACGATGTTGGTGCCGGTCGTATAGGCGGACGCGGGGCTCGACAGGAATACGATCGTTCGCGCGACATCTTCGGGCACGCCAAATCGACCCAGCGCGAACTGGCTGGCTGTCATGTTGTAAAGGTCGGGCATGGCTGACTGGATCATCTCCCAGTTACCGCCCGGAAAGCTGACCGGGCCCGGAGAGATCGCATTCACGCGGATGCCTTTCGGGCCCCACGCCTGGCTGAGCTGCTTGCTGTAAGTCAGCAATGCCGACTTGATCGCATTGAAGGCTTGCGGCACGAGGAAGGTCTCCACCGCTGCCGTGCTCGACATGATGATCACCGCGCCGGAGCCGGATCGCTGCAGGTACGGTTCCAGGGTCTCGCAGCCTTTGACCGTACCCAGCAGGTCGAAATTGAAACACTTTTCCCAGTCCCCTGTAGCCTGGGATCCGGAGGCGCTCGCCCCGTGTACGAAAATATCGCATCCGCCGAGCTGGGCCGCCGCGCTGGTCAACCAACCCGGGAAGGCGGTGAGATCATTGAGGTCGAAGGTGGAACCGTAGACCTTCCCACCATGGCGCGAGAGCGCAGTGACCGTCTCGTCCACCTGGGCTCGATTGCGCGAGAAGAATGCGATGTCCGCGCCCTCTGCCGCGTAGATTTCCAGCGCCGCCCGACCGATCCCGCGGCTGCCGCCGGTGAGGATGACCTTCTTGCCCTTCAGTCCGAGATCCATACGTCGCCCCCGCTTGCGATTCAACGCCCATATTGAACCTGAGAAGCTCCCACACTCCACTATCGTTTTGCCTAGCGCACCTAGCATTGGTGGCAGTTGCCGGGCTGAGGTTCATGGAAGAACAATGCGCCCATGGGACGTCTCGAAGGCAAGTGTGCGGTCGTACTCGGCGCAGCCGCACGCAACAACATGGGCCAGGTGATCGCCAGACGCTTTCGAGCTGAAGGTGCGCAGGTCCTGGTAGCCGGGCGACACCTGGATGAGCTCGAGCGCCTGGCCGCGGAAATCGGTGGCCACAGTGCGTACTGCGACATCACCAGCCTGGAGGATCTGAAGGCCCTGCGGACGGCGGCGCTCGCTTCGATGGGAGCCGTGTCCATCGCGGTGAATGCAACTGGTTGGGGACTGCTCCGACCGTTCCTGCAGACCACCACCGAGGACTTGTTGAAGATGACTGCGCTGCAGTACATCGGGCCCTTCCAGTTCTTTCAGCAGATGCTCGAGGCAATGACGGGCGGCGGATCGATCATTCAGATCAGCTCCGCGACGGCCACGATCATGCTCAATGATCACGCGGCCTACATGGGCACCAAGGCGGGTACCGACCACGTGATCCGCTGCGTGGCGCACGAGTTCGGTCGGTTTGGGATTCGCGCCAACTCCATCTCGCCCGGCCTGACCGACACTCCCATGACGGCTCAGGCCAGGACCGTGCCCGGGCTGTTTGATTCGTTCCTCAAGGGCTATCCGCTCGGCAGGATCGGCACGACAGAAGACATCGCCGCCGCTGCCGTATGGCTCGCGAGTGACGAGTGTTTTATGACAGGTGCCAATCTGCAGGTGAATGGTGGGTTGACCCTGCGTGCCAATCCCACGGCACAGGAGATGGCAGAAGCAATCGCGAGGGCAGGGGACAACAACGCAGAGTCGGGAGCGGGGCGGGCGGCAAGCGATGTCCCATGAATCCAATCTGGAGCAGGCACGGGCCATCGCAGCGAAGGTCGAGGGTTTCGTTCGCCAGGAGATCATTCCATACGAGCGCGACGAGCGCTGGGGCTCGCACGGTCCCTCCGGCGACATGGTTCAGGAGATGCGTGATCGCGCGCGTGCCGCTGGAGTTCTAACACCCCATATTCTCGGCGACGGTAGACACCTGACACATCGCGCCACCGCACTGGTCCTGCAGGCAGCCGGGCTGTCGCCGCTCGGCCCCGTCGCAGTCAACGTGTCAGCGCCCGATGAGGGCAACATGTTTCTGCTCGGTCGCATCGCAACCCCCGGGCAGAAGGATCGATTTCTGCAGCCCCTGGTTGAAGGGCGTGCGCGCTCGGCATTCTTCATGACCGAGCCCGCCGCGGATGGCGGCGCGGGCTCCGATCCCTCCATGTTGAAGACGCTGGCTCGCCAGGACGGCGAGGATTGGATCATCAATGGGCGTAAGGCGTTCATCACGGGTGCCGATGGCGCGCGGGTCGGCATCGTCATGGCGATGTCGGGCCAGGGCGCGACCCTGTTTCTGGTCGACCTGCCCAATCCGGCGATTCGCATCGAGCGCGTGCTCGACACCATCGACGGCTCAATGCCAGGTGGTCACGCCATCGTTGCCATCGACGATCTACGCGTGCCTGCAGATCAGATCCTGGGTGAGCCGGGAGAGGGCTTCAAATACGCGCAAGTGCGGCTCGCGCCCGCCCGACTGACACACTGTATGCGTTGGCTCGGAGCGTGCCGGCGTGCTCAGGAGATTGCGATCGCGTACGCAGTCCGGCGCGAAGCCTTCGGGAAACTGCTCATTGATCACGAGGGCGTCGGCTTCATGTTGGCTGACAACAAAATCGAGCTGCAACAGGCGCAGTTGATGATCGACTGGTGCGCCGGAGTGCTCGACAGTGGCGTCCCCGGCACCCTCGAGTCCTCCATGACCAAGGTATCGGTATCCGAAGCGTTGTTCCGAATCGCGGATCGTTGCATCCAGGTCATGGGTGGGACCGGTGTGACGCGCGACACGGTCGTCGAGTTGATATTCCGCGAGTTGCGCGCGTTCCGGATTTACGACGGTCCGAGCGAAGTGCACCGCTGGTCGCTCGCCAAAAGCATCAAGCGGCACGCGCTCAACACAACGCAGTCATGAGCCGCGGGGTGCAATTCAGCGGTACAACGGATGTGCGCGCGGAGCACCGCTTCGATGAGACTCGGCTGGCCCAATGGATGGAGGCGAATGTCGAGGGCTATGCGGGCCCGCTCAGAGTGCGGCAATTCAAGGGCGGTCAGTCGAACCCAACCTACCACTTGCTGACACCAACCGCGAGCTACGTCCTGCGCCGCAAGCCTCCGGGTCCCCTACTGAAGGGCGCGCACGCGGTTGAGCGGGAGGTTCAGGTCTCGACCGCGCTGCGTTCCGTGGATTTTCCCGTCCCGCGTGTGCACGGCCTGTGCACGGACGATGCCGTAGTCGGCACGTGGTTCTTCGTCATGGACTACGTTGAGGGCCGCATCTTCTGGGACCCCACGCTTCCGGAAGTGAGTCGCGAGCAGCGGCCGGATTATTTCGATGCCATGAATGCGACCCTGGCGCGGCTGCATTGCATCGACTATCGGGCAATCGGTCTTGCCGATTATGGTCGACCGGGAAAATGATA
>Ga0207703_10000280_pt1 | contig 56569 bp, 53 predicted proteins | sample KBSSwiS12_FD_184304 | JGI IMG/M metagenome (GOLD analysis project Ga0207703, IMG submission 184304) | Switchgrass rhizosphere microbial communities from Kellogg Biological Station, Michigan, USA - KBS Switchgrass S1-2 (SPAdes) (version 2) | ecosystem: Host-associated > Plants > Roots >... | reverse complement strand
CCAAGGAGATCCACGTCTTCCCGACCGACGGCTCGCATCTGAAGATGGCCATCGACGGCGGCCCGCTGGGCATGGCCAACCCGGCGGACATCAACGTCATCTACCCGACCTTCCTCGGCGGCGAGCCCGCGCTGACGGTGGGCGACATCGCGGTCGGATCCGCCCCGGAGGCCGCCCAGGTCGTCATCCTGGAGATCTCCGGGCTTTAGAGCTTCTTCTGGGGACGGGGGCCGCCGGAGACCGTGGGCTCTGGCGGGAACCGCAGGTAGAGTATACCGTACCTGGAAGCCGGGTCTTCGACGTCAGCCAGGCCCGACCTCGGGGAGGCGGGAAGACGAAGGCCGGGCTTCATCGTTGCCCGCCCGATTCCTGGAGCCGTCCGCGCCGAGGATGGCGCAGGGCCTGGGCGGACCGTCACCCCGGCGGCGGCACGCCTGGCTTGCGTGGCGCCGAGACGGGATGGGCTGTAAGCGGTCGGAGGTCATGCCGTGTCGAGAGCTTTGATCACGGGTTGTTCCAGCGGCATCGGCCGGGCCGTCGCCGTCGAGCTCGCCCGGCGCGGCGTGGAGGTCGTCGCCACGGCCCGCGACCCCGGCGAGCTCGACGGGCTCGACGTGGCCGAACGCCATCGGCTCGACGTGTCCAGCGCGAGCCAGGTGGACGAGCTCGTGGCCCGGATCGCCCCCGTCGACATCCTGGTGAACAACGCGGGCTTTGGCGTGCACGGACCGCTCGAGGCGATTCCGATGAATGTGATCGAGAAGGTCTTCGATGTCAACCTGCTCGGCGCGCTGCGGGTCACCAAGGCGCTGCTTCCCTCGATGCGGACCCGGGGCGGCGGCACCATCGTGCTCGTCAGCTCGCCGGCGGGGCGGGCGACCAGACCGCTGACGGGGGTCTACGGGGCGTCGAAGGCCGCGCTCGAGCTCGCGTTCGAGTCGTTGTCCTTCGAGCTGGAGCCGACCGGCGGCCGCGTCATCGTCATCGAGCCCGGGGCGGTGTCGTCCAGCTTTGGAACGAACCGGCATCGATATGACCTGGCGGCCCAGCCGTACACCGCGCTCGCCGAGCGGTGGGCGGGAGTTCTGCGCGAGTCCCACGGATCGCGCGCCTCCACGCCCGAGGAGGTCGCCGCCGTCGTGGCGACGGCGATCGAGGACGAGAAGCAGGCGTTCAGCCGCCACCCGGTCGGAGCGGAGGCGGCCGCCCTCCTGCGCCGCCGGGCGGAGCTGGACGACGCGGCCTACCGGGCGAAGGTCTGGGACCAACTCGGCGGAGTCCCATGACCCGGCTCCGCCGGACCAGCCCTTGAACCAGGAATCGTTCGGCGCCCCGCGGGGTACTCGGCGTGCCGGGCGGCCGAGCCAGAGAAACCAGCAGCGGGACGGCATGTCGCCCCCAGTGAGGAGTGCCAGGTGACTTCTTTGCCAAAGATCATCTCTGTGGACGACCATGTCGTCGAGCCGCCGACGCTGTGGCAGGACCGGCTCCCGTCGAAGTTCCGCGACGAGGGCCCGCGGGTCGAGCGCCGGCGCGGGCAGGTGGCGGTGGTGGATGGGAAGACCGTCTTCGACGACAGCGTGACCGAGGGGCCGCACACCGGCTGGAGCGATGTCTGGCTGTACCAGGACATGGTGTGGCCGCTGCACGCCGGGTACGCGCAGTACGGCCTACGGAAGGAGTCCCGGGAGCCCGTCATCTACGACGAGATCCACCCGGGCTGCTGGCAGCAGGACGAGCGCCTCAAGGCGATGGACCTCAATCACAACGAGGCCGCCATCTGCTTTCCGACCGTGCCCCGCTTCTGCGGCCAGACCTTCCTGGAACGCGCCGACAAGACGCTCGCGCTGCAGGCCCTCCAGGTCTGGAACGACTGGATGCTCGACGAGTGGTGCGGCGGGGACGCGGCGGGCCGGCTGATCCCGCTGTCCCTGATCCCGCTGTGGGACGTGGAGCTCGCGGCCGCCGAGGTGCGCAGGTGCGCCGCGAAGGGCACGACCTCCATCGCGTTCTCCGAGGCCCCGCACGCGCTTGGCCTGCCGAGCATCCACTCCGGATACTGGGAACCGCTATGGCATGCCTGCGACGAGGCGAACATCGTCGTGAACATGCACATCGGCTCCTCGTCCAAGATGCCGTCCACGTCACCCGACGCGCCCCAGTTCGTCGGAGTGACTCTGACGGCGGAGAACTCCATCCATGCCGTGGCGGACTGGATCTGGTCCGGCGTCTTCGCCCGGCACCAGAACCTGAAGATCGCGCTGAGCGAGGGCCAGGTCGGCTGGATGCCGTTCTTCTACGAGCGCATGGACAGCGCGTGGCGGCGGGCGCACCTGTACGACCCACGGATCCGCGAGGTCCTGCCCGAGCCGCCGAGCAGCTACGCCCGGGGCCACATCTACGGCTGCATCTTCGATGACCTGACCGGTCTGCGCGAGCGAGATGTGATCGGGATGGACCAGATCATGATCGAGATCGACTTCCCGCATTCGGACAGTACGTTCCCGCATTCCGAGAAGGTGATTTCCGACCTCGCGGCGGGAGCCGGGCTGAGCGAGGAGGAGACCCGTCTCCTGGTCCGCGGCAGCGCCATCGCCTGCTTCGGGCTGGAACGGTTCGGTATCTCCGCCTAGGCCCGGCGGCGGCCCGGTGACCCCGGGCCGCCGCTCTCGCCATGCTCAGTCTTCCGTGATGCCTAGTCTTCCGTGATGCCCAGTCTTCCGCCCTGCTCAGTCCTCCGCGATGCTCAGGGCGCCCTTCACCGGGTCGACGCCATGGGGCAGCACGGCCACGACCGGCATGGTCACGCCGGCCGACACGAACGCGGCGAGCCCCTCGCGGCACTGCTCCGGCGTGCCGTGCACGACCAGCTCGTCGACCAGGGAGTCCGGCACCGCCCTGGCCGCGGCGTCGCGGTCACCGGCCGCCCACGCCTCCCACATGTCGCTCAGCTCCTCGCCGCGGCCGAGCCACCGCTGGAACTCGGCATAGCCGGGAACCGAGAGGTAGCGGGCGATCAGCGGCTTGACCGCCCGGCGGACGTGGTCGGCGTCCGGGTTCGGACACACCATGATCCGGTCGACGATCTGGCCTCGACCGCCGGCGGCCGCGTACTCGGCGGCCACCGCCCGCAGGTCGTTCGCCGACAGCCAGTTGATCATTATGCCGTCGGCGGCACGGGCGGCGAGCCTGATCATTCCTCGCCGCAACGCGGCAAGCACCAGGAGCGGCGGAGTGGCGGGAGGGGAGTGGTATACCCGGCATCGGCCAGACGAGGGAACAGCTCCCGATGCTCCAGCAGGGGAGCCGGCAGCGGGATCGTCAACCCAAGCTGCCTGAGTCCAAGCTCCGGGGGCTTGTCGTGCTCGTCGATGGCTAAGGAGGTGTCGGACCGGTGGCTACCTTCCATCGTAGTAGAGTATACTTTACATGCTGGTTCGACCGTTCCGTACTCGATGACGCTGTGAGGCCCTTTCGAGCCGGCCACCCTTCCCGGGCGGGGGTCGTGCACGCGAGGAGGGGAGCACGCCAGTGACGACATCCATCCCAGATCAGGCGTTGGTGGCCGCGGCGGCCACGGGGGACGCGGCCACCCTCCGTGCCGCGGTCCGTTCGTGGGTCGAGGCCCATGTGCCGGCGGACTGGCTGGCGGCCGCGCTCGGTGGTGATCTGGCGAGGCTGCACGCGATCCGTAGCCCCCAGCAGTATCGCGACTGGTATCCCGTCTTGGGTGCGTCTGGTCTGGTCGGCCCGACCTGGCCGGTGGAGTACGGCGGTCTTGGTCTGCCCGCCGAGCTGGCCGGGGTCGCGACCGGCGAGCTGCGTCGGGCTCGGCTGACCGCGTTGAACATCGTGGGTGTGGCGCTGGCCGCGCCGACCTTGCTGGACTGGGGTAGTCCGGAGCAGTGTCGTCGGTATCTGCCGGGGATCGCGGACAACAGTGAGATCTGGTGTCAGCTGTTCAGTGAGCCGGGCGCGGGTTCGGATCTGGCCGGGCTGTCGACGAGGGCGACGCGGGTCGAGGGTGGTGGCCATTGGCTGGTGAACGGGCAGAAGGTGTGGAGCAGCTTCGCCAACGAGGCGAGGTTCGGGATCCTGCTGGCCCGCACCGATCCGGCGGTGCCCAAGCATCTCGGCATCACGGCGTTCGCGCTCGATCTGGAGCAGCCTGGGGTCACGGTCCGGCCGTTGCGGAAGATCAGTGGTGATGCCGAGTTCAACGAGGTCTTCTTCGACGATGCGCGGGTGGCGGACGACGCGCGCCTCGGTGAGGTCGGGGCGGGTTGGCGGGTGGCGCGGACCGTGCTGGCGCATGAGCGGGCGATGCTGTCGGGAGCCGGCTCGTCGTTGCGGGAGCGGACCAGTGGTTCGTCGATCGATCGGCTGGTCGAGTTGGCCTGTCGGGGGGAGGTCGGTGGGCGGGTCGTCGACGACCCGGTTCAGGCGGATCTCGTGGCCCGGTTGTACGTCGAGAACAACGTGGTGCGGATGGCGAACGCGCGGGCGCGGGCGCTGGGCCGTGACGGCGCCGCGCCGGCGATGCTGAAGGTGATGTCGTCGGAGCACAACCAGCGGCTGCAGTCGGCGATGGTGGACCTGCTCGGTATCAGTGGCGTGGCCCGCCAGCCCGACGACGTGGCCGCGGACCGTACGATCTTCGGGTTTCTGCGCAGTCGTGGCGACACCATTGGTGGTGGGACGTCGGAAGTGCAGCGTAACAATGTCGGTGAGCGCGTTCTCGGGCTGCCGAAGGATCCCTTCAGTGACAACGATATTCCGTGGCAGGATATCCGGCGCGGTCGTTGAGGTGCGGGTCGGGCAGTCCCGATCCTCCGTGTGCCGGTGTTTCCTGGCGCGGGCGGGAAAAGCGTGATCGAGCCTGCACGGTCGCGTTCTGAATGGCGCAGAAAAGCTCGTAGATGGACCCGAGGGCGGCATAGTTCGCCTTCTCCACCGATCTTCGCCGACCGTTGAATATCTAGTATGCCGTTCTGGGGCTTGGGCCAACGCCACGCGGCTATCGGGGGCTTGTGTCCGCATGTAAGGTATACTGCTCTATCGGTTGCCTGGAGAGAGGTGTGAGGGTTGGACATCTCCAGCCGCATCGGCGCTGTGATGGCCCTGGACCCGGGCGCGCCAGCGGTCGCCCAGGATGGTCACTGGCATTCATGGGGAGAGCTGACCGCGCTGGGCGCGCGGGTCGGCGAACTTGGCCGGGACCTTCCGCGGGACGCGGCCGTCGGCCTGGTGACCCGGAACGACGTGGCCGTCATCGCCTGCATGCTCAGCATGTTCAGTCAGCGAAGGGCCGTCCTGACGCTGAATCCCCTTCAGCCGGACGACGCCCTCGCGGCCGAGATCGTCGACCTGCGGCCCGCGCTCCTCCTCCTCACCCAGGCGGACTGGGAGCGAGAGGGGCCGCGGGCGGCGGTGCGCGAGGCAGGGACCCGCGCGATCGTCGTCGCGTGCGACTCCGAGAGACGGGCTCAGGTTGTCGAGGCCGGCGAGGTCGACGACTACTACCGGCTCAGTGACGGCTGCGCCGTGAGCCTCAAGACGAGCGGCACGACCGGCCCGCCGAAGCGGATCGAGATCAGCTACGAGAACCTGTCCGCGTCGATCGCGGCGGTTCAGGAGCATCACGGCGGCACCTCCCAGTCGGAGGTCGCGCTGCGGCCCGGGGTGACGATCCAGATGCTGGCCCTCGCGCACACCAGCGCGCTGCAGTCGCTGTGTGTCACCGTGGCCGACGGGCGCCAGCTCGTCCTCCTGGAGAGGTTCGAGCCGACGGCCTGGGCCAAGGCCGTCCGTGACTACAAGGTGGTCACGACCGGTGTTCCCCCGGCCGGCATCCGCATGGTGCTCGACGCCAACGTGGATCCCGCCTGGCTGCGGTCGCTCAAGTCCATTCGGGCCGGCTCAGCGCCGTTGGACCCGGATGTCGCCGAGGAGTTCTTCGACCGGTACGGCGTGCCCGTTCTGCAGGCCTATGGCGCGACCGAGTTCCAGGGGCTCGCGAGCTGGACGCTGAAGGACTACCGGCGCTTTTCGAAGTCCAAGAAGGGCGCCGTCGGACGGGTGCATCCGGGCGTCGAGGTCCGCGTCGTGGACACGGAGACCCGGTCGGTGCTGCCGACGGGCGGGGTGGGTCTCCTCGAGGTGCGGACCGCGCAGGCCTCGCGGGGCGCGGCGCATGGTTGGATCGGGACGAACGATCTCGCGCGCTACGACGACGACGGGTTCCTGTGGATCCTTGGACGGGTCGACGGCGCGATCAACCGCGGCGGATTCAAGGTCGACGGCGCGGAGGTCGCCCGGATTCTGCGCGAGCACCCCGATGTCGCGGACGCGGCGGTGGTCGGGGCCCCGGACGCGCGCCTGGGCCAGGTGCCGGTCGCCGTCGTCGAGCTGAAGGACGATCACGCCGATCCTGGGAAGGACGCGCTGAAGGCGTGGGTGCGCGCCAGGCTCGAGCCCTACAAGGTGCCGGCCACGATCGTCGCGGCGGACGCCATTCCCCGCAACATCGCCATGAAGCCCGATCGGCGGGCCATCCTCGACCTGTTGGGGTTCGAGGTGGAGAGCGACGGACGAGACGGGAGCCCGCCGCCGCCCCAGCGCCCAGGTGAGCCACCCCGGGTGATGGAGAGGTCCTGATCGGTCATCCTCGGCGCGGTGCCTGTCCGTCGCCGCGCTCAGACGTCGAGCCGAGCCGCCGCGGTCCCGGAGACGACCGTCACGCCGTCCTGGTTGACGGTGACCACGTCGAGTTCGGCCACCGGCTCCCCATCCCGTTCGGTGATCTCACGGACCGTGGCGGTGGTGGTCAGGGTGTCGCCCGGCCAGACCTGGGACGTGAAGCGGACCCCGAAGCTGAGCAGCCGCCCGTCTCCGACCCAGTCGGTGAGCATCCGACCGGTCATGCCCATGGTGAGCATCCCGTGCGCGAAGACACCGGGGTAACCGGCGGCCTCCCGGGCGAACCGCTCGTCGGTGTGCAGCGGGTTGTAGTCGCCGGACGCGCCCGCGTACTGGACGATCTGGGTACGGCTCAGGTCGGCCACGACGACCTGGGAGTGCCGGTCTCCCACCTTGAGATCGCTCGCGTTGAGTGCCACTAGCCGTCCTCTCCCGCTCGCGGCCGCCGCTGCACCGCGACCGACCGCGCGGTCACGACGAGCGCGCCGGCGGAGTCCCGGAACTCGGTGATGACCTCGGTGAACTCCAGCTGGCCCGAGCGGCCCGACTTCGTCCAGGTCTCGCCGGCGTGACGCGTCGCGGACAGCACATCCCCGACGCGGAGTGGGCGATGGTAGGTGAAGTGCTGCTCGGCGTGCAGGCCACCCCTTCCCGCCGGCATGGTGCCCGGCCCCGCGGCCGAGCCATACCACTTCTCGCCAAGCCTGGGACGCAGCCCGTACTCGGGGTCCCACTGCGCGCTCGCCTGGGTGAAGGTCGGCGGCGCGAGCAGGCCGCCGGCCGCCACCGCGGCCGGCGAGGCCGGGTCCCGGTACACCGGATTGTCGTCGCCGATCGCACGGGCGAAGGCCATCACGTGACCCTCCTCGATCGGGAACCGCTCCACACTCATGATGGGTTGCCTCCAGTGCCGCCACCTGCACATGCCGCGCCATGCCCGCGTTCGTCGGCGCGGGTCGCCTCGGTTCCGGTTCGGGGCTGTGTCGCCGCCCGCGCCCGGGCGGGCACGGGCGGCGGGCACGGACCGGGCCGCGGTCACATCCCGTCGGCTCCCGGGCCAAGGCGGGAGTCCTCTGATCGCCCGTAGCCGATACGGCACACCTTACTATGCATTCAGGTCGCCCATGACGGTTCGGCATGCATCGATATACAAGTTAAGTAGACTGTACCTGCCGAGGTTGGATGGCCGCCACGTTCGGGCGCCACGGCGGCGGACGGGGGGCGCCGCGCGGCGGCCCTCGCGAGCGCCATGCCTCGGGGACCAGCTGCCATCTCGACCCGCGCGCCCGTGAGACGGACGTCAGTCCTTCGGTGCCTGCTCGGACCTTAGCCTGGCCATGCCGGCGACGGCGTCCATGGCATCGTCGAGGAGCGTGCTCATGGAAATACTGCCGTTCGCCTCGATCCACGCGGTCTGCGCCATCTGGTAGCACATGATGGCCGCACCCGCGATCGCCGTGGCGCACAGGCCGGGAGCGGCCGCGGTTTCGGCCGCCGGCAGGTGCGCGGCGACGTGCGGCGCGAGGAGCATCGCCCATTCATGTTGCCTGCTGAGCTGGCCACCGCGAAGTTCGGCCGTGCCATGCAGCATCCCGACAAGACGACGCGCGCGACCGTCCGAATCGTCGATCGCCGCGACGATGGGATCGAAGGCGCGGCGTAGCGCGAGCCATGGCGGCTCAGCCGCCGGACGCTCGGCGAGCGTCTCGGCCAGCAGACGTCCGATCTGCTCCTGGCTGGCCAGGGCCAGCTCCTCTTTCGATCCGAAATAACGAAAGAAGCTTCGCTCCGACATGCCGGCCGCCCGCGCGACCTGGGCGACCGTCGTCGACTCGTACCCGCCGGCGGCGAAGAGATCCATGGCGCAGCGGCTGAGCTCGGCGCGCACCGCCTGCCTGGTGCGCTCACGGAGCGAGACGGGTTGCGCCACGAGGACAGTCTACAGAAATGTCAGCGACTGCCAGATCGGGCGGGCGCCGCTGACCGTTACGCCGCTTGTCCGTGGAGCGCCGTGCCGGGTCGAGCGCGAGCCCGCCCGGGCCCGCGTCCGGCCGCCGGATCGGCGGCCCGGCTGGCCGACCCCGCCGGGGCGTGCCGCCACCTGGAGAAGAAGGTCCGCTACCTGCGCGGCGTGCCGTTCGGCCTGTTTGGTGAGGACCAGTGGCGCGGTCCCGGCCGGCTTCGGGCGGGTCTTGACGCAAGGTGTAGATGTTGGCATAGAGTGTCAGATAGGGCAGAGTAAGACAGTTGGTGGGCGTGACTGGCCGTACGGTTCGCCAACCGACTCGCGCCCGATAACGCGGCCGTGTCGACGTCCCGTGACGAAGCGCGACACGGCTACACCCGAGGAGTTGCAGTGACAGGTACCCCCGCGAGGTGCCCCGTGTACCCCGCGTACCCGACGGCGCGCGACGCGCGATACCCGTGCCTCGTCGGCGACCGTGGTCGCCACGAAGGAGAACCTGACCGTGGGTAATGCAGCGGGCGAAGCCACTGGCCGCGTCGTCGTCGTCGGCGCGGGCCTTGGGGGACATCGTGTCGTGACGGCGTTGCGCGGCTCCGGTCACGAGGGTGGAATAACGCTCGTCGGCGACGAGGATGCCGTCCCGTACGACCGGCCGCCGCTGTCCAAGCAGGTGTTGCGGACCGGTTCGCCGCCGCCGCGGCTCGGTAGCGGCGAGGAGTACGAGCGCCTCGGGGTCGAACTGCGCCTCGGCGGCGCGGCCGTCGGTCTGGACGGCGACCGTTCGGTGGTGGCGTTGGCCGACGGGACCGAGCTGGAGTACGACTCGCTCGTGATCGCCACCGGCGCGAGAGCCAGGACCCTGCCGTTCCTGAGTGAGGCCGGCGCCCGGACGCTGCGCACGGAGAAGGACGCGCTCGAACTGCGTGGCCAGCTTTCCCGAGGCGGGCGGCTGGCGGTGATCGGCGGTGGGTTCATCGGCTGTGAGGTCGCGGCCAGCGCCCGCGCCCTCGGCGTGGACGTCATGATCGTGGAGGCGATGCCGTCGTTGCTGACACGGGTCCTCGGAAGCACGGTCGGGGACCTGATAAGGGCGGTTCATGAGGAGCAGGGCGTGGAGGTGCTCTGCGGTACGAACGTGGCCTCGGCTCGCCCGCGGGGCAGCGGCATCGCTCTCGAACTGTCGACGGGAAACGAGGTCGTCGTCGACACGGTCGTCGTCGGCATCGGAAGCGTCCCCGAACTCGACTGGATCCCGGCCGGCACGATGAAGATCGACGACGGCATTCTGTGCGAGCCGTCCGGGCGAACGACGGTGCCGGACGTCTACGCCCTGGGTGACGTCGCGCGCTGGAGGCACCCCCGCCTCGGGCTCGGCCCACGATGCGAGCACTGGACCGCGACCGTGGAGCAGGCCGCCGTCGTCGCGCACAACATCGTCACGGGAGACTCGCGAGCCCACGACGCCGCTCCCTACGTCTGGAGCGACCAGTTCGACACGAAGCTGCAGGTCGTCGGCTGGCCGGACCCGGGCGACGACGTGACGATCGTCAGCTGGGGGAGCCGGGGCCGGCCGGTCGCGGTGTTCGGTTCGCACGGTCGGTTCACCGCGGCGGTGGGTCTCGGCGCGGCGCCGGCGATCGCTCGGCTGCGCGGGCTCCTCGCGCGTGAGGAGGTCCCGTTGGAGACCGCGCTCGCGGCGCTCGGCTAGCACCGCGAGCGCCGAGTCGAAGATGGAGGGCGGACTCGATGAGTGACATCGGCGGCCGGGGAATGACCCTGAGCGACATCCTCGGCCGCCACGCCAGAAGCCAGCCGGACGCCATCGCCCTCATCGACGCGGCGCACCGCCGGACCTACGCGGAGCTGGACGGCCGGGTGACCCGGCTCGCGAACGTGCTGCGCGACCGGGACGTGCGCCCCGGCGACCGGGTCGCGGTGATGGCGGGCAACAGCATCGAAGTCCTGGAGTCGTACTACGCGATCGCGCGGATCGGGGCCGTCTGCGTCACGATCAACTTCCGGCTCACGCCCGCGGAGATCGCATACCTTCTCGCCGACAGCGGCGCCCGGTGCGCTCTCGTCGGCGACGAGCTCGCGGCGGGAATGCGGACGGCCAGGGAGAAGGCGCCCGACGTCGGGACCGTGATCCACCTCGGGCGGGAGTACGAGGACCTGCTGGCGGCCGCGGCCGACACCCCGGTCCAGCTCGCCGTCGACGACGACGCCCCGGCATTCATCATGTACACCTCGGGAACGACCGGGCATCCCAAGGGAGCAGTGCTCACCCATCGTAACCTCTTCCTGCACGGGCTGAGCCAGATCGCATTTCTCGGAATCCCGCGCGACGACCGCGTCTATCTTTCCGGCGCGCCGCTCTTCCACATCGCCGGGCTCGCCGGGACGATTCCGCCGCTGATCAACGGCGGACGCTCGGTCATCATCCGGTCGGGTGGGTTCGATCCGGCTGCCACCGTGCGCCTGCTCGCCGACGAGCGGGTCAGCTCGTGCTTCTTCGTGCCGTCGCAGTGGGCCGCGATCTGCGCGATCCCTGACCTGGCGACCCATGACCTTTCCGCGCTGCGGCGACTGAGCTGGGGTGCGGCCCCGGCCTCGCTCACGCTGCTGCGGACGATGATGACGACGTTCCCGCATGCCGAGGTCGTGTCGAGCTTCGGGCAGACGGAATGCAGCCCGGTCACCTGCGCGCTGCGCGGCGAGGACTCGGTCCGCAAGATCGGTTCGGTCGGTACGCCGATGACGAACGTCGAGGTCCGGGTCGTTGACGACGACATGCGCGACGTCCCGGTCGGCGAGGTCGGCGAGATCGTCTACCGGGGGCCCATGGTCATGAAGGAGTACTGGAACAACCCGGTCGCCACGGCGGAGGCGTTCCGCGGGGGCTGGTTTCATTCCGGCGACCTCGTACGGCGCGACGACGAGGGCTATGTGTACGTCGTGGACCGGAAAAAGGACATGATCATCTCGGGTGGTGAGAACAATCTACTGCGCCGAGCTGGAGAACGTCGTCGCGGACCACCCGAAGGTCGCCGAGGTCGCGGTGATCGGCGTACCCGACGAGTGTTGGGGCGAGACCCCCGTCGCGGTCGTCGTCGCCCGTGATCCCGCCGAGCCGCCGAGCACCGACGAGATCAGGGCGTTCTGTCGCGAACGCCTGGCCAGCTACAAGCTGCCGCGGCGGACCGTGACCGTGGATTCGCTGCCTCGCAACGCCGGGGGGAAGGTGCTCAAGACCGAGCTGCGTGAACGATACGGACCAGTCGAATCCTCCGGGCCGCGACGACCGTGAGCGCCTTGCGCCCGTGAACGCCGCCTTCCGCGTCGGCGAGGGCGATGCTGGCCTCCGTGCCGGCGCGGGCGGGCGGGGGCGTCGCCGCGATGCGCCCCGTGTCCGGGTAGATGAAGCCGACCTTGATCTTCTTCTGGCTGACCCGGATGAGGAGCAGTCGGCGGCGGGGGACGAGGTGCCGCCTGTCCCCACCGCCGGGCGTCGCTACGCCTTGGGCCCGCCGGCGACGTACAGGACCTGTCCCGAGACGAACCCGGCCGCGTCGCCGGCGAAGAACGACACGGCGTTCGCGATGTCCTCGGGCTCGCCGACGCGGGCCACGGGGATCTGCTTCGCCCGTGCGGCGGCGTACTCGTCCCAGGGAACGCCGAGACGCTCGGCGGTCGCCCTGGTCATCTCGGTCGCGATGAGGCCGGGCGCGATGGAGTTGCAGGTGATGCCGAACTTGCCGAGCTCGATGGCGACGGTCTTGGTGAACCCCTGGAGCCCGGCCTTCGCCGTGGAGTAGTTCGCCTGGCCGCGGTTGCCCAGCGCGGACGTGCTCGAGATGTTGATGATCCGTCCGAAGCCGGCCTCCGTCATGTACTTCTGTGCCGCGCGGGTCATCTGGAAGGCGCCCCGCAGATGGACGCCGATCACGGTGTCCCAGTCGCCGTCGGTCATCTTGAACAGCAGGTTGTCGCGGGTGACGCCGGCGTTGTTGACCAGGACGGTGGGCGGGCCGAGCTCGGCCGCGACCCGGCCGACCGCCGCGGCGACCTGGTCGGTGTCGCTGACGTCGGCGGCCACGGCGAGCACCGTGCCGCCGTCGGCGGAGATCGCGTCGACGGTGACCTTCGCCGCCGCCTCATCGAGATCGAGGACCGCGACGCTCAGCCCATCCGTGGCGAGCCTGCGGGCGATCGCCGCGCCGATGCCGCGTGCCGCGCCGGTGACGATGGCGACGCGGCGGGGAGAGGAAGTCATGTGGTGCCTCCGGTCGGTCGGGTGGATCGTGGACCGTGCGCGGTCAGATGGTTGGCGTGTGTCACGGAAGGCGCGCCAACATCCAAACGAATGTTTGCAATTATGTCCAACCGTCGGCACTCTACCGTCAGCTGGCCGGGTCAAGCCACCCGTGCCCCGCTGGGCGGCAGGTACCGCCGGGTCATACTCCGCGCACAGAGCCGTGAGGACGACGTCGCGCCGCCGGAGTGACCCCCCGCTAGGCGGTCGTCAGCGCGGCGTACTGGTCGAGCCGGGGCAGGAGCTCGGCGAGCGGGACGGACGGGGCCAGGAACAGCGCGCGGTCGACGCCGGCCTCGGCGAGCTCGTCCAGGGTCTTCGGTTTCGGTGGCACGGCGAACACCGTCACTGACGGCCGGGCTCGGCCCACGTCGGCGCCCGGCGCCGACCCCGAACAGGAAACGCCCGCCGGCGACGAGGTCCACGGTGGCGATCGCCTTCGCCGTCACGATTGGATCCTGGACACGGTTCCGATCTGGTAGTAGGCGCCGAGGTCGGCGGTGGCGTGATGATGGCGGAAGGTGCCGTCCGGCCCGGCCCGTGTCCGGTGAGGCGGGCCGGGCGTCTGACATCCGGCCGCGGGTGATCCGGCTCAGTCGTGCAGCGTGAGCGCCCGCTCGGGGCAGGCGGCGACGCCGAGCCGGGCGTTCTCCTCGGAGCCGGCGGGGACCTCCCGGAGCTCGCCGAGCGAGCTGTAGCCCTCCTCATCCAGGGGGAAGAGGTCCTCGTCGACCGCGGCGCACAGCGCGTGCCCCTGGCAGCGGCTCGAATCAACGCTGATCTTCATGGTCATCGACCTTCCTTGGTTCCGGTCTGTCGTTCCACCGGCCTAGGGGGACCAACCTCGTTCCCCCGGCCGGCGCGCTTCAGCTGGCCGTCCAGAGCGGGGCGCGCTTCTCCTTGAACGCCAGCGCTCCCTCGCGGGCGTCGGACGAGGCGAACACGGGCGCGACGATCTCGCGCTGGCGGGCGAACGCCTCCTGCTCGGACCAGTCCAGCGACGTCCGCAGGATCTCCGTGGTCGCCTGGACCGCCAGCGGGCCGTTTGCCGCGATCTCCCTGGCGAGTTCCAGCGCGCCGGCGAGTGCCTGGCCCGGCCGGGTCAGGGTGTTTACCAGGCCGAGCACGGCCGCCCTGGACGCCGGCAGCGGCTTGCCGGTGAGGGCGTATTCCATCGCGAGATGGTAGGGGAGCCGGCGCGGCAGCCGGATGAGCCCGCCGGCGGCGGCGACGAGCCCGCGCTTCACCTCGGGCAGACCGAACGACGCGTCCTCGGCGGCGACGACCAGGTCGCACGCGAGGGCGAGCTCGCACCCGCCGGCCAGCGCCCATCCCTCGACGGCCGCGATCAGCGGCTTGCGCGGCAGCCGCTCGACCAGCCCGCCGAAGCCGCGCCCCGGGATCTGGGCGCTCTCGCCCCGCAGGAACGCCTTCAGGTCAAAGCCCGAGCAGAAGGTCCCGCCGGCCCCGGTCAGGATGCCGACGAACAGGGCCGGCTCGGCGTCGAGCTGGTCGACGGCCGCGGCGAGGCCGCGCGCGACGGCGGCGTCGACCGCGTTGCGCACCGTCGGCCGGTCGATCGTGATGATCAGAACCGGGCCGTCGCGTTCGACGGTGACGTCGGACGGCGCTTCGGTCATGGGTGTGGCTCCTCGATGTGGTGGTGGCCTCGCTCCCGCGAGCCTGTCAGGAGGGCGCGGCCGCGGCCCGCGGATCGGTGGGCGCGAGCCGCCGCGGCTCGGGCTCCGGTGGCATGTACCGCCGCGAGGCTGGCTCGTCGGGGAAGGTCAGGGGCTGAGCCTCCGGATCGAACACGTCCGGCATCGACGTCGAGACGCGCAGCGGGAAGGCCGCCGGCCGCTTGTCCAGGAACGAGGCGACGCCCTCGGCCGCGTCGGCGCTGCGCATCCGACCGTACAGAGCGCGGGACTCGGCGATGTGCGCCTCCATCGGATGGTCGGCGGTCAGCATCCGCCACAGCAGCTGGCGGGTCACGGCCACCGACACCGGCGCCGTGCTGGCGGCGATCTCGCCGGCCAGCCGCAACGCGGCGGGGAGCAGGTCCTCGGGCGCGTGCAGCTCGTCGATGAGGCCCGAGGAGACCAGCTCGTCGCCGGAGATCAGGTCTCCGGTGTACGACCAGCGCGCCGCCCGGCTGATCCCGACGATCCGGGGCAGGAACCAGCTCGCGCAGCCATCCGGCACGATGCCGCGCCGGGCGAAGACGAAGCCGTAACGGGTCCTGGTCGAGCCGAGGCGGACGTCCGCCGCGAGCGTCACCGTGGCCCCGAAACCGACGGCGGCGCCGTTGACGGCGGCGATGACCGGCTTGAGCGAGTCGAAGATCCGGAGCGTGACCATCCCGGCGCTGTCCCGGGTGAGGCGCGGAACCGCCACGCCCTCCTGGCTCTGCGCCGCCGTGAATCCCCGTCCAGACAGGTCGGCGCCCGCGCAGAAGGCCTTTCCGGCGCCGGTCATCACCACGGCGCGCACCTCGTCGTCCGCGTCGGTCCGGTCGAAGGCGGCGAGCAGATCCTCACGCATGGTGGGGTTGAAGGCGTTCATCTTGTCCGGACGGTTCAGCGTGACCACGGCCACGCCGTCCTCGACCCGCACGCTGACGGTCTCGAACTCGGTCGCCGCGGTCATCGGACCACCACGGTCTCGCGCAGGGCCGTGGAAATCGCGGGCGTCAGGTTCACGGTCTTGAGCTCGGTGAAGAACTCCAGGCCTTCCCGGTCGTGTTCGCGGCCGATGCCCGACGCCTTGACCCCGCCGAACGGCGACGTCGGATTGTTGACGCAGCTGTTGATGCTGAACGTCCCCGTCCGGATCCGCCCGGCGACGTCCAGCGCGCGCTGGACGTCCGCGGTGAACACCGCTCCGTGCAGCCCATAGGCGGAGTCGTTCGCGATCCGCACGGCGTCCGCGTCGCCATCGTGCGGGATCACGACCGCGACCGGGCCGAAGATCTCCTCCCGCGCGACGGTCATGCCGTTGTCCACGTCGCGCAGCACAGTCGGCTCGAAGTAGTAGCCGCGGTCCAGCCCCTTCGGCCGGCCGCCGCCCGCGGCGATCCGCGCGCCCTGGGCGAGCCCGTCGGCGATCGACTTCTCGACGCGGTCCCGCTGGGCCGCGTTCGCCAGGGGCCCCATCTCCGTGGCCGCATCCATCGGGTCGCCGACGACGATGGCGTTCGCGGCGGCGCACAGCGCCTCGGTGAACTCCTCATAGCGCGAACGCGGGACGACGACGCGGGTCAGCGCGGTGCAGACCTGCCCGGCGTTGCGGAACACCCCGCCGCGCAGGACCTTCGCGACGGCCCGCGGGTCGGCGTCGTCGAGGACGACGGCCGCGGACTTGCCGCCGAGCTCGAGCTGGACCCGGGCGAACCTGCGCCCGCAGATCTCGCCGATCCGGGCGCCGACGGCCGTGCTGCCGGTGAAGGTGACGGCGTCGACGGCCGGGTGGGAGATCAGCGCCTCGGAGACGTCCGCGCCCGCGGGCAGCACGCTGAGCAGGCCCTCGGGCAGGCCGGCCTCGGTGAGGGCTTCGGCGAGATAGGCGACGTCGAGCGGGGTCTGCGGCGACGGCTTGCAGATCACCGGGCAACCCATGAGCAGCGCCGCGACGGCCTTGTTCACCGCCGTCGCGAACGGGCCGTTCCAGGGGGTCAGCGCCGCGACCACGCCGACCGGCTCCCGCAGCATGAGCGCGTCCGGGCCACGGCCGGCGCGGATCTCCCGTTCGGGGATGCCGCGGGCGATGTCGGCGAGCTCGCGGATGGTCGCCACAGAGGCGGACACGTGGCCGCCGACGGTGCCACTCAGCGGAGCGCCCATCTCCTGGGTCATCGTCAGGCCGATCTCGCCGGCCCGCTCGCCGATCAGCACGGCGGCCCGTTCGAGGACGGCTGCCCGGGCGTCCACCCCGGCCCGTCGCCACCCGCCGTCCCGGGCGGCGTCCGTCGCCGCCGCGATCGCGCGGTCCAGGTCGGCGGCGCTCGCCTCGGGGACGCTGATCACCACCTCCTCGGTGGCCGGGTTGACCACCTCCAGCCTCGCGTCGGTGGCCGGCGTGGACCACGCTCCCGCGATGAACAACTGATCGATGTGGCGGTCCAAGGCTCGCCTGCCTCCTCCGGATCGAACGATGTGTGGCGTCTCGCGGCGGGCCGCGCGGCCGCCGCGCGAGGGCGCGACCCCGCGGTCGGGCTTCTGGCCGCCCGCCAGAGGACCAAAGGAGCTACCTCATCCACAGCGACCTGTTTGTAAATTCGACCGGGTGGTCGCAAATTACGGCTCTCGTTGCCGAGCGTCAACCGGCCCTCCGGCCTCCGGGCCGCACGCGGCGTGGTCGACGCGCACTGTTCGGTATGGCAAACGGCTGTAGTGCCTGGCGTCCGGTTTTGCTTGACAGTCGGACGGTTGCGTGGCTAGTTTTGTAATTGCAAACGACTTATCGATATAGCGCCACATGACCCCTGGAGGGTTGTGCCGATCAAAGGAGCAGCGGTGGACTTTGCTGGGGCGTCGGCCGTCGTCACCGGTGGTGCGTCCGGCCTCGGTGCGGCCGTGGTGCGTGCGCTCGCCGCCCGCGGGACCAAGGTCGTGATCGTCGACCTGCAGGACGAGAAGGGGGCGCAGACGGCGGCGGACGCCGGCGGCCGCTACGTGCGGGCCGACGTGACCTCGCCGGCCGAGGTCGCCGCCGCCGTCGACGAGGCGGTCGGCCTCGCGCCGCTGCGCATCCTGGTCAACTGCGCGGGGATCGGAGGCTCCGCCCGGACGATCGGCCGGGACGGCCAGTACGCCTCGGCCTTCCCGCTGGACCGGTTCACCCGGATCGTGACGGTCAACCTGATCGGCACCTTCAACTGCATCCGGCTCGCGGCGACCGCCATCGGGCGCTCCGAGCCGGGGCCGGACGGCGAGCGCGGGGCGATCGTGAACACGGCGTCGGTCGCCGCGTTCGACGGCCAGATCGGACAGGCCGCCTACTCGGCGTCCAAGGGCGGCATCGTCGGGCTCACCCTCCCGGTCGCCCGGGATCTCGCGGTCGCCGGGATCCGGGTGAACACGATCGCTCCGGGCCTGATCGACACCCCGATCTACGACGGCTTCCCCGACCCGGCGGCGATGAAGGACAAACTGCGCCGCGACGTGGTCTTCCCGTCACGGCTGGGTCAGCCCGACGAGTTCGCGAGCCTGGCGCTGGAGCTGCTCGGCAACTCCTACCTCAACGGCGAGGTGATCCGTCTCGACGGAGCCGCCCGCCTGCAGCCGAAGTAGGCTATTCCGGCGCTGGTTTGCTATATCGTACGTCCGATCGCATTATCGATCGATGGCTGGCCGCCGAGCGGGCCTAGGGAAGGGTGGGAGCAGCAGGTGGACATCGAGGACTCCCCCGAGGAGGCCGCGTTCCGCGCTCGGGTCCGGGACTTCCTCACCGAGAACCGTGCCCGGCTGGCGCCCGCCGGGGCGACGCCCGAGGGCCGGGTGGAGGAGTTCAAGCGGACCCAGGCTGTCCTGTCCGAGGCGGGCCTGGTCGGGGCCACCTGGCCGGTCGAGCACGGCGGGCGCGGGGCGAGCGCGATCCAGCAGGTCATCATCGACCAGGAGCTCCGGCGCGCCGGGGTGCCACGAATGATCAACTGGATCGGGCTGGGGATGTGCGGCCCGGCGATCCTCGAGCACGGCACGGACGAGCAGCGGGTGCGCTACCTGCGCCCGCTACTGCGCGCCGACGAGGTGTGGTGCCAGCTGTTCAGCGAACCGGGCGCCGGCAGCGACCTGGCCGCCGTCGCGACGAAGGCGGTGCGCGACGGTGCGGGCTGGCGGGTCACCGGGCAGAAGGTGTGGACCACCGGCGCCCAGTGGTGCGACTTCGGCATCCTGCTCGCACGCACCGACCCGGACGTGCCGAAGCACCGGGGCCTGACCATGTTCCTGCTGGACATGAAGGCGCCCGGGGTCACCGTCCGCCCGCTGCGGGAGATGACCGGCAAGGCGCTGTTCAACGAGGTGTTCTTCGACGACGTCCTGGTGCCGGACGGCGACCGGGTGGGCGAGGTCGGCCAGGGCTGGTCCGTGGCCCTCACCGTGCTCATGAACGAGCGGTTCACCGTCGCCGGCGACGGGTCGGTGTACGGCGCCGGTCCGGACGCGCTCGCCGAGGCCGTGCGCCGGCGGCTGCCACAGCTCGCGGACGACCGGCGGCCGGGCGTCCTCCAGGAGTTCGCGAGCTGCTGGGTCGAGGCGCTGGCCTGCCGGATGACCGGGAACCGGATGCTGACCGCCATCGCCCAGGGCCGCCAGCCCGGACCTGAGGGCAGCACCGGCAAGCTCGCCGCGGCGCAGCTGCTCGCCCGGGTCGCGGACCTGGGCCTGCGGATGCAGGGCGACGACGCGCTGTTCGGCGCGAGCGTGGACGGCGACACGAAGTGGCAGTACGTCGCGACGTTCGCGCACGGTGCGGCGCTCGCCGGCGGCACCACCGAGATCATGAAGAACATCCTGGGGGAGCGGGTGCTCGGCCTGCCCCAGGAGCCGCGTCCCGACAAGGCGCCCGCCACGGCGAAAGCGAGGGCGTGACCGTGGACTTCCAGCTTTCCGCCGAGCAGCTCGCGCTCCAGGAGATGGCCCGCGACTTCTTCGGGGAGCACTCCGGCGTGGCGAACGGCCGCGCGGTCCTGGACGGCACCGCGGACCTGTCCGACCCGCGCGCCGAGCTCGCCGAGCTCGGGCTGCTCGGCCTGCTCGCGGAGCCAGCCGGCGCGGCCGGCTCCGAGTCTTACGGCGGCACCCTGCTCGACCTCGCCGTCGTCGCGGAGCAGGCCGGTCGGGAACTGAGCCCCGCCCCACTGCTGTCCACGGCGGGATGGGCGGTCCCGCTGCTCGCGGGGCTCACCGAGCCCGGGGCGAGCAGCCTGCTCGCGGACGTCGTGAAGGGCGCGGTCGCGGTCGCGGTCGCGGAGCCGGCCGGCGTCGGGCTCTCGCCAGACGGCACGCTCGCCGGCTCGACGCGGCCCACCGTGGACGGGGCCCGCGCACGGACCATCCTCACCCTGGCGGCGTCGCCGGGCGGGCCGGCGCTCGTCGCGGCCGAGATCGGGCCGGCGGCCGAGGCGGTCGCGCAGCCGCCGTTCGACCCGACCAGGGCGTTGGCGACGATCACGCTGTCCGGGGTGCCGGCCACGGTGCTGGCGTCCGGCGAGAGCGCCGTGGCGCGGTGGAACCGGGCCTTCGACGTGGCACGGGTGGTGCTCGCCGCCGAGGACCTCGGAACGGTCGGCGAGGCCGTCCGCCGTGGCGTGGAGTATGCCGGCACCCGGGAGGCCTTCGGCCGGCCCATCGGCGGGTTCCAGGCGGTCAAGCACGCCCTCGTCGACGCCTACGTGCGGGAGGAGCAGCTGCGGTCGCTGGTCTGGCTCGCGGCCTGGTCCGCGGCCGCCGCCCCGGCGGACCTGCCGCTGTACTCGGCGGCCGCCTCCGCCTACGCGGCGGACGCCGTCGCCCACGCGACCGACGTCCTCGTGCACGTGCACGGGGGCATCGGCTTCACCTGGGAGCACGACGCGCACCTGTTCTGGCGCCGGGGCCGCGTGGACCGGCTCCTGCTCGGTGACGAGCACGCGCGGCGCGCCCGCGTCGCCGAGCTGGCGCTGGCGGCCGCCACCACCGAGGGGGAGGCATGACGAGCACAGCCGCGTCCGGCGAGGCCCAGCGTGCCGGCGTCACCAGCCGGGACGTGGTGATCTGTTCGCCGGTGCGTACGCCCGTCGGCGGATTCGGCGGGGTGTTCCGGGACCTGCAGGCGCACGAGCTGGGCGCGACGGTGGTCAGCGGGCTGCTCGAGCGGACGGGGCTCGCTCCGGAGGCCGTCGACGACGTCCTGTTCGCGCAGTGCTACTCGAGCATGGAGGCTCCCGCGCTCGGCCGGGTGGTCGCGCTCGACGCGGGCCTGCCGACCGACGTCGGCGGCCTGCAGCTCGACCGGCGCTGCGGCTCGGGCCTGCAGACCGTCATCTACGCGGCCATGCAGGTGGCGACGGGGGCGTCCGACGTCGTCATCGCCGGTGGCGCGGAATCGATGAGCAACGCGCCGATGTTCACCCTCCAGGGCCGCTGGGGGATACGCGGCGCGGGGCTGATGCTGCACGACGCGCTCGCGCGCGGGCGGGTGACCGCCGGTGGGCGGCGGTACCCGGTGCCGGGCGGGATGATCGAGACCGCGGAGAACCTGCGGCGGGAGTACACGATCTCCCGCGCCGAGCAGGATGAGCTGGCGCTGCGCTCGCACCGGCGGGCGGTGGCCGCGCAGCGGGACGGCACCTTCGCCGAGGAGATCATCCCGGTGACGGTCCGCGGCCGGCGCGGTGAGACCGTGGTCGACACCGACGAGCACCCGCGGCCCGACTCCAGCCTGGAGTCGCTCGCCAAGCTCCGGCCGATCATGCGCGATCCGGAGTCGACCGTCACGGCGGGCAACGCCAGCGGCCAGAACGACGGGGCGTCCGCCTGCGTGGTGACCACCCTGGCGCGCGCCGAGTCGCTGGGGCTGGAACCGATGGCCCGGCTGGTGTCCTGGGCGGTGGCGGGCGTGGGTCCCGAGGTGATGGGCATCGGCCCCGTCCCCGCCACCCAGAAGGCGCTCGACCGCGCCGGGCTGTCCCTGGCGGACATCGACCTCATCGAGCTCAACGAGGCGTTCGCCGCCCAGGTTCTCGCGGTGACCCGCTGCTGGAAGCTCGGCGAGGCAGACGACGACCGGTTCAACGTCCACGGCTCGGGAATCTCGCTGGGCCACCCGGTCGGCGCCACCGGCGGGCGCATTCTCGCGACCCTGCTGCACGAGATGCGCCGGCGGGAGGCCCGCTACGGCCTGGAGACCATGTGCATCGGCGGGGGGCAGGGGCTGACCGCCGTCTTCGAAAGGGTGGCCGGGTGAGCGTCCCGACCGCGCTCCGACACCGTTCCTGTCCGACGCCGTTTCTGTCCGCTGCCCGCGGATCCGCTGTCTCTGGAAGGGAAGCTCCATGGCTGACGCAGTGATCGTCGAGGCGGTGCGGACCGCGACCGGCAAGCGGCACGGCTCGCTGTCCGGCTGGCATCCGGCCGACCTGCTCGCGCTGACGCTGAACGAGCTCGTCCGGCGCACCGGCCTCGACCCCGCGCTCGTGGACGACGTCATCACCGGCTGCGTGAACCAGGTCGGCGCCCAGGCGCTGAACATCGGCCGGTCGGCCGTGCTGGCGGCGGGCTGGCCCGAGAGCATCCCGGCCACCACGATCGACCGGCAGTGCGGCTCGTCGCAGCAGGCGGCGCACTTCGCCGCGCAGGGCGTGATGGCGGGCGCCTACGACATCGTTATCGCGGCGGGCGTCGAGAACATGACGCTGATCCCGATGCGCTCCCAGGTGGCGGACCCCAAACTGGGCCAGCCGTTCGGCCCGCTGGTGGACGCCCGGTACGCCGACCGGGACACCTTCGGCCACCGCGGGCGCGTCCACCAGGGGCTGTCCGCCGAGCTGATCGCCCGGGACTGGAAGCTCACCCGGGACGACATGGACGAGCTCGGCGCGCGCAGCCAGCAGCGCGCGGCCAAGGCCACCGCCGAGGGCCGGTTCGCGAACGAGATCCTCGAGGTGCCGGCACGCCGCCTCGACAAGGAGACCGGCGAGCTGGTGGAGGGCGGCACGCTCAGCCAGGACGAGGGGATCCGGGCGGGCACCTCGGCCGAGGTCCTGGGCAAGCTCAAGCCCTCGTTCCTGCCCGACGGGGTGATCACCGCCGGCAACAGCTCGCAGATCAGCGACGGCGCGTCGGCGATCCTGATCATGTCCGAGGCCAGGGCGGCGCAGCTCGGGCTGCGGCCGCGGGCCCGTTTTCACTCCTTCGCGGTCACCGGCGTCAACCCGATCCACATGCTCACCGGCCCGATCCCGGCGACCACCAAGGTGCTGGAGCGGGCGAAGCTGACGCTCGACGACATCGACGCCTTCGAGGTCAACGAGGCCTTCGCCTCGGTGGTCCTGGCCTGGCAGCGGGAGCACCCGGTCGAGTGGGAGCGGGTGAACCCGAACGGCGGCGCGATCGCGCTCGGCCACCCGCTCGGCGCGTCCGGCGGCCGCATCCTCTCGACGCTGCTGAACCACCTCGAGCAGACCGGCGGCCGGTACGGGCTGCAGACCATGTGCGAGGGCGGCGGCCTGGCCAACGCCACGATCATCGAGCGACTGTAGCCGTCGCACATCCACCTCACTCCGGGCGCACCCGCGGCGCGCGGAGACCGGGAGTAGCCATGACCGAGGTGCTGGACAGCGCGCCGGCCGAGTTCGACCTCCAGAGCAAGTACAGCCGGGAGGAAGGCCGCATCTACCTGACCGGGCTGCAGGGCCTGGTCCGGGTGATCATTGATCGGATCCGGACGGACCGGCGCGGCGGCCTCGCCACGCGGGGCTTCGTGTCCGGGTACCCGGGCTCGCCGCTGGCGGGGCTGGACCTGGAACTGGAGAGCCGCCAGCGGCTGCTGGACGAGTTCGGGGTCGTCCATCGCCCCGGGCTCAACGAGGAGCTGGCCGCGACCTCGGTCATGGGCAGCCAGATCGCGGCCCGGTTCGGCCAGCTGAGCTCCGACGGCGTCGCCGGCTTCTGGTACGGCAAGGCGCCCGGGCTGGACCGGTCCGCCGACGCGATCCGGCACGCGAACTACTACGGGACGACGCGGCACGGCGGCGTGCTGGCCTTCGTCGGCGACGACCCGACCTGCAAATCCTCCACGCTTCCCAGCAGCTCGGAGTCGCTGCTCGCCGACCTCGGGCTCCCGACCCTGCACCCGGGCAACGTGCAGGAGGTGCTCGACTTCGGCCTGCACGGCATCGCGCTGTCGCGGGTGACGTCGCTGTGGACGGGGTTCAAGGTGGTCACCGCGGTCGCGGACGGCGCCGGCAGCGCCGTCGTCGGGCCCGACCGGATCCGCCCGGTCCTGCCGGTCGGCACGGACGGGCGGCCGCTGGGCCGGGACGAGCCGGCCTCCCTGTCGCCGCCGCGGATCCTCGCGGTCGAGCGGGACATCCACGAGGTGCGGTTGCCCGCCGCCCTGCGGTACGCCCGCGAGAACGGGCTCAACACCATCACGCACGCCACCGGGGACGCGTGGCTGGGCATCATCGCGCCGGGGCACCTGTACTACGAGACGATCGAGGCGTTGCGCCAGCTCGGGCTCGAGGGCGACGACCTGGCGCGCCGGGGGATCCGGCTGCTGCGCCTGGGCATGGTGAACCCGGTCGACGACGAGCTGATCCGCGAGTTCGCCCGCGGCCTCTCGGAGATCCTCGTCGTGGAGGACAAGCTGCCGCGGCTGGAATACCTGGTCCGGGACGCCCTGTACCGGGTTCCGGACGCGCCGCTCGTGCTCGGCAAGCGGGACGACGACGGCCGGGCGCTGCTGCCGTCGCACGGCGCGATCGACGCCGACGTGCTCGCCCGGCCGATGCTGAAGCGGCTGTCGCGGCGGATCGACCCGTCGGTGCTGCGGCAGGCGCCCGCGCAGGAGACGCGGACGCTGCTCCCGCTGATCCCCCGCACCCCGTACTTCTGCTCGGGCTGCCCGCACAACTCCAGCCTGCGGGTCCCGGAGGGCAGCCTGGTCGGCGCGGGCATCGGCTGCCACTCGATGGTCGCGTTCATGGCGCCCGACGTCGTCGGCGAGGTCACCGGAGTGACCCAGATGGGCGGCGAGGGGGCGCAGTGGATCGGCGCGGCGCCGTTCGTCGACACGCCGCACATCTTCCAGAACCTGGGGGAGGGCACGTTCTTCCACTCCGGTGAGATGGCGGTGCGGGCCGCGGTGGCGGCCGGGACCACGGTCACGTTCAAGATCCTCTACAACCGGGCCGTCGCGATGACGGGCGGCCAGGAGGCGAACGGGCTGCTCGAGGTGCCCGAGATGGCGGCCATGCTCGACACGGTCGGCGTCAAGAAGATCATCATCACGACGGAGGACACGTCCCGGTACCGGGGGCGCAAGCTGCCCCGTGGCGTCACCGTCCAGCCCCGCGAGCGGATCCTCGAGGCCGAGGAGGAGCTGCGGGGGGTCCAGGGCGTCACCGTGCTCATCCACGACCAGCAGTGCGCCGCCGAGGCGCGCCGGCTGCGCCGGCGTGGCCGTCAGGCCGAGCCGCCCACGAAGGTGCTCATCAACGAGCGGGTCTGCGAGGGGTGCGGCGACTGCGGGGCGAAGTCGAACTGCCTGTCGGTCCGGCCCGTCGACACCGAGTTCGGGCCGAAGACGGTCATCGACCAGTCCTCCTGCAACAAGGACTTCTCCTGCCTGCGCGGGGACTGCCCGTCGTTCATCACCCTGGAGCCGGCCCGCGGCCGCCGGGCCCGCCGCCGCGCCGAACGGGCCGCGAAGAAGGCCGCCGAGCGCTCCGCCGCGAGCGCCGGGCCCGCCCGTCCCGACCGGCTGCCGGCCGACGCGGCACCGGAGCCGGCCTTGATCGTGTCCGGCGACGACTTCCGGGTGCGCATGCCCGGCATCGGCGGGACCGGGGTCGTCACGGTCGCGCAGGTCCTCGGGACGGCCGCGCTGCTCGACGGCCGGTACGTGACCGGCATGGACCAGACCGGGCTGGCGCAGAAGGGCGGCGCCGTGGTCTCGGACCTGCGGATCACCACCGCGCCGCTGGCCACCAGCGCGAAGATCCCGGCCGGCGCGGTCGACCTCTACCTGGCCTTCGACCTCATCGTGGGCCTGATGCCGAACAACCTCTCGGGAGTCGCGGCGGACCGGACCGTCGTGGTCGCCTCGCTGACCGAGACGCCCACCGGGCGGATGATCGGAACCGGCGCCCGGCAGCCGGAGATGTCGCGCATCCGCGAGGTCCTCGACGAGCGGACCCGGGCGGACCGCAACGTCTTCGTCGACATGGCGAAGGTGACCGAGACGCTGTTCGGCCGCTCGACGACCGCCAACATCTTCGGGCTCGGAATCGCCTACCAGCGCGGCGCGGTGCCGGTGTCGGCGGCCTCGATCGAACGGGCGATCGACCTCAACGGTGTCGCCGTGGAGGCCAACATCCAGGCGTTCCGCTGGGGGCGGATGTTCGTCCACGACCCGGCGGCCGTCGACGCGGCGCTGGCCCGGGCCCAGCGGGGGGCGGGGTCCGCGGGCGCCGATGCCGGTGACCGGACCGGCCAGCGGCAGCATCTGCTCGGCGGCATCATCGGCGGCGCCGGGGCGCAGGGTGCCCACGGGCTTGGCGGCGAGCTCGGCCGGCTGGTCGCGATCCGGTTCCCGGACCTGGCGGACTACCAGGACACCGCGTACGCGCAGCGGTATCTCGACGTCGTGCGCCGCGTCGCCGAGGCCGAACAGCGGGTGCTGCCCGGCAGCACGGCGCTCGCGGAGGCGGTCGCCCACGACCTGCACAAGCTGATGGCCTACAAGGACGAGTACGAGGTGGGGCGGCTGCAGCTCACCGAGCAGGCGCGCGCGCAGGTAGAGGCGGTCGCCGCGGGCAAGCCGGTGAAGGTCTACTGGCATCTGCACCCGCCGCTCCTGCGGGCGATGGGAATGCGCGACAAGCTGCGGCTCGGGCCGTGGTTCACGCCGGCGTACCAGGCGCTGCGCGCCTCTCGCCGGCTGCGCGGCACGCCGTTCGACATCTTCGGCTACGCCGGTGTCCGGCGGACCGAGCGGGAGCTCGTCGCCGAGTACGTGCGGACCATCGACCACGTGCTGGAGCGGCTCTCGGCCGACAACCACGCCGTGGCCGTCCGCCTCGCCGCGCTCCCGGACGTCATCAGGGGCTACGAGGAGATCAAGATGGCGTCCGTCGAGCGGTACCGCGAGCAGCGGGCCGCGCTGGTCGCGGAGTTCGACAGTGCCGAGGCCGTGCCCGCCGTGACGGGTTGAGACCCGCGCCGGCCGGAACCGTGAGGTTCCGGCCGGCGCGGCACTCCAAGGGCGACCGGCGGGGTGCCGTCACATTGGCACTCGGACGCGGGTACTGTTCGCAGTGTTGAACAGACTCGGCGCGCCGATGCCAGCCTGGCGTTCGTGTGCCGACACGTCGGTGGAATGAGGAGAGATGGCCCGGCCGGCACCCTCGGTGGAACGTACCGTCAGGTTGTTGAAGTTCCTCGCGAGTCACCCGAAGGAACGGTTCTCCCTCTCGGACATCGCGCGCAGTCTGGAGTTCAACAAGGCGACCTGCCACGCCATGCTGACGGAGCTCGTCGACGAGGGCATGCTGATCCGCCACCCGGCGGACAAGACGTACATGCTGGGCCCGGCGCTGGTGAACCTCGGGACGGCCGCGGCCATGGACGCGAACGAGGCGCTCGACATCGCCCGGGTCGAGCTCGTCGCCATCCACGAGGAGCTCAGCGTCTCGTGCGTCGCCACCAGCCTCGTCGGCCGAGAGGTGGTCGTGATGGCGCGCCGCGACGTCGACCGCCCGCTGTTCGGCTACCTCCCGGTGGGGAACCGCTCGCCGGCGGTGCCTCCCTACGCCAAGGAGTTCATGGCCTGGTCCCGGCAGGAGGAGGTCGATGCCTGGCTGGACTCGGCCACGCCAAGGATCAGCGTGGCCGAGCGCGCCGCGTACTACCGCGACCTCGATCGTCTCCGGATCACCGGCTACCACGCGACCACGCTGGACCAGGCCATGTCGCTGCGTCGCATCCTCGAGCAGCTCCAGGGTCTCGACGGCGCGCGGGAACTGCTCGACTCGATCGAGGCCCACGTGCACGAGCGGCATGACCTGTCGGAGCAGGACTCGGATCCGCGTCTCGCGGCCGTCATGTCCTTCCGCGCGCCGATCTTCGGCCCGTCCGGCCGGGTCGTGCTCGCTCTCGGAATCGGGCAGTTCAAGCCGGACGTGAGCGTGGAGGAGCTGAAGCGCTACGCGGAGCGCCTGATGGAGGGCACCCGACGGGTGACCGAGGCGCTCCATGGCAGCGAGCCCTTCCCGAACTGGGCCCGGCCCGTGGAGGCCGGCGGCATGGTACGGGCCGTCTCGGCCTGAGGAACGGCGCGCGACGGCCGAGGAGGCGCGGGAGCGTCGCCCTCGGCCGTTCTGTGGTCGACGAGTCGTTTGCTAAATTGAATCAGCGATCGATAATATGAATCGTTGATCTGTTTGATCAGTAGGTGACGCGACGGGAAGGCGGTCCGGTGCGGCTCAAGGGAGAGACGGCCCTCGTCACGGGAAGCACCGGTGGCGGCCTCGGAACGGAGATCGCCCGGCTGTTCGCGAGCGAGGGCGCCGCGGTGGTCGTCACGGGGCGGACGGTGGCCCGCGGGACGGCGCTGGTCGAGGACCTGCGGTCCGGGGGGTGCCAGGCGGAGTTCGTCGCGGCGGACCTGTCGCGCCGGTCCGAGTGCGCCCGGCTGGTCGACGACGCCATCGCGGCACTCGGCTCGCTGTCGATCCTGGTGAACTGCGCGGTGCCGCTGCGTACCGGTGACGACGGCCCGGCCGGGGCGGTGTCCGACGAGATCTGGGACGAGATGTTCCTGGTCAACGCGACCGCGCCGCGGTGGCTCGTCGAGCGGGTCGTCCCGCACATGCTCGCCGCCGGCCGCGGCTCGATCGTGAACGTTACGTCGAGGACGGCGCTGCGCGGGACGCCGGACCTCGCGGCCTACTCGGCGAGCAAGGCGGCGCTGGAGGGCCTGACCAGGTCGATCGCGATGGACTACTCCCGCGCGGGGATCCGGTGCAACGCCGTCGCTCCCGGCTTCATCACCGGCAAGGACCGCGTGGGTGCCCTGGCGGAGGAGACCCGTCGGCGCTTCGAGGCCATGCACCTGACCCGGATGCCGACGACCCGGGACGTGGCGCACGCGGTGCTGTTCCTCGCCTCCGAGGAGGCCGGAGCCATCACTGGTGTGACGCTGCCGGTCGACGGCGGTGGCAGCGCGGTGCGCGGCCTCACGCTCGGCTGATCGCCGAAGACCGGGGCCGTGGGGCCGGACCACCGGCGTTTCGTCCCGTTCGCCGTCGCGGCGATGTTCCTCCTCGGCCCCTCCGGCGGCCCCGTCCCAGAAGCACTCGGCGTGCCTTCCCCAGGCGCATCGCGCCGGCCTGGTTGCTTATGGTTGAAATTACGAACAAGTGTTTGTGATGTGATAAGAAGGCGGAGTGGCGCGACCAGAGAACGACGGAACCCGCGCTGCGCGGGTGGACGAGGTCACAACCGGAGGGCCGAGCACGGCCCCGGACGACAGTGGCTCCGACGAGACCGTGCTGCTGCGCATCGACGGTCCGGTTGCCGAGGTCCAGCTCAACCGGCCCGCCAGCTTGAACGCCGTCAACACCAACATGCTGCGCGAGATCCTGGCCGTCGGCGAGCGCCTGAAGGCCGAGACGTCGGTGCGCGCCGTGGTGCTGACGGGCGTCGGACGGGCCTTCTGCTCCGGTCTGGACTTCACGGAGTTCGACCGGATGCTGGACGGGGATCCCATCCTCAAGGGGCGCCTGCCCGGGCGCGCCGGCAACCTCGGCCAGCAGGCCGTCCTCGTCTGGACCGAGCTCGCCGTGCCCGTCATCGCGGCGGTGCGGGGCCCGGCGCTCGGCGCCGGCCTGCAGATCGCGCTCGGCGCCGACATCCGCATCGTCACGCCCGACGCGATGCTCGGCCTGCTGGAGGTCCGGTGGGGCCTGGTGCCCGACATGGCCGGAAGCCAGCTGCTCGGCCGCCTCGTCGGGCCCGACGTCGCGAAGGAGCTGGTGTTCACGGGCGCGACGGTGAACGGGACGGAAGCCGTGCGCATCGGTCTCGCCACCCGGATCGCCGAGGACCCGCGCGCGGCCGCGCTCGCGCTCGCGCGCGAGATCGCCGAACGCAGCCCGGACGCGGTGCGGGGCGCCAAGCGCCTGCTCGACCTGGCCGGCGCGGTCGACCTCGCCGCCGCGCTCGCGGAAGAGGAACGGATCGAGAAGTCGCTGATCGGCAGCCCGAACCAGCTCGAGGCGGTCCAGGCGCGTCGTGCCGGCCGCCTGCCGCGGTTCGCGGACCCAACCGAGGAACAGGCGGCGGGCCGATGAGCGACGGCACAGGCGGGCACTCCTCCACCAGCGCCCGCCTCGACGGACCCGGCCCCGGCATGGTGCTGCGCACCTGGCTGCACGCCGAGGGCTTCGGCGCGTCCGCGGCCTCGGCCCGGCCGGTCATCGGGGTGTGCGCGAGCCCCAGCGAGCTCAACCCCTGCGACGCCGGGCTGCGTGAGCTCGCCGAGGCGGTCAAGCGGGGTGTGCTGATCGCCGGCGGCCTGCCGCTGGAGTTCCCGACGATCAGCATCGGCGAGAACTTCGTGCGGCCGACCTCGATGCTGCTGCGCAACCTGCTCGCGATGGACGTCGAGGAGATGGTCACCCGCACGCCGATCGACGGCGTAGTCTTCCTCGGCGGCTGCGACAAGACGCTGCCTGGCCAGCTAATGGGCGCGGCGAGCGCGGGCAAGCCGGCGCTGGTGGTGCCCGCGGGCCCACGGCTGGAGAGCGCCTTCGGAGGCCGGCCGCTGGTCACCGACGACTTCTGGACGCTGGCCGCCCAGCGCGCGGCGGGCCAGCTCTCCGATCACGACTGGTCCTGCCTCGAGACCTGCCTGAACGTGTCGGTCGGAACGTGCAACGTGATGGGGACGGCCACGACGATGGCGGTCGTCGCCGAGGCGCTCGGCATGGCGCTGCCCGGGGCCGCCCTGCTGCCGGCCGTCGACGCGCGCCGCCGTCAGCTCGCCGAGCACACCGGCCGCGCCGCCGTGGAGGCGGTCCGGAGCGGCATGACCCCGGGCCGGGTGATGACCGCCGCCGCGCTGGACAACGCCCTGCGCGCGGTCCTCGCGATCGCCGGCTCCACGAACGCGATCATTCACCTGGAGGCGATCGCGGGGCGGTTCGGGCTGCGCGTCGGGCTCGACCACGTCGCCGAGCTCGCGGCGTCGACCCCCGTCCTGGCCGACGTGCGCCCCTCCGGCCCGCGGCTGCTGAGCGAGCTGGCCGCGGCGGGCGGAGTTCCCACCCTTCTGCGCGCGCTCGGCCCGCTGCTGCGCCGCGACGCGGTCCACGTCGCCGGGGCGACGATGGGCGAGATCGTCGACGAGGCGCCAGAGCCGGACGGCCAGGTCATCCGGACCCCCGCCGACCCGGTGCGGGCCGGTGGGGGACTGACGGTGCTGCGCGGGACGCTGGCGCCGCGCGGAGCAGTGATCAAGAGCTCGGCGGCGTCCCCGGAGCTGTGGAGCCACACCGGGCCGGCGCTGGTGTTCCGGAATCCCGCCGATCTCGCCGCCCGTATTCACGACCCGGACCTGCCGGTGACGGCCGACAGCGTCCTCGTGCTGCGCGACGCCGGGCCCCGCGGCGGGCCGGGCATGCCGGAGGCCGGTGGCATCCCGATCCCCGCGAAGCTCTATGCCACCGGGGTCAGGGACCTGGTCCGGGTGTCGGACGCCCGGATGAGCGGCACCCAGGTCGGAACCATTGTCCTGCACGTGACGCCGGAGTCCGCGGTGGGGGGCCCGCTGGGCCTGGTGCGCGACGGCGACCTCGTTCGCCTCGACATCGCCGCCGGCACCCTGGACCTGCTCGTCGACGAGCCCGAGCTCGCCCGACGCCGCGGTGACCGGACTCCGGCGCGACCGGCGGCCACCCGTGGCTACGAGGCGTTGTACGTCGCCCATGTCCTGCAGGCCGACGAGGGATGCGACTTCGACTTCCTCCGCGCCATCGGCACCGTTTCGACGCAGGCCACCGATCGCGAGGAGGAGATGGCGTGACGCATGTGCTCGACCACGTGGGGTTCACGGTCAGCGACCTCGACCGTTCCATCGCCTTCTACCGCGACGTCGTCGGCATGGAGTTCCAGAAGCGCGGGTTCAAGACCGGCGGAGAGTGGTTCGACACCCTGACCAACAACTCCGGCGCGGTCATCGACGCCGCGCGGGTGGGATTCGACGGCTTCTGCCTGCAGCTCGTGGAGTACCAGGAGGGCGGCGGCGGGACCGCGCTCAATGGTCACAACCGGGTGGGGAACCCACACCTGTGCATCAGGGTGCCCGACGTGGACGAGAAGCGGCGACAGGTCGTCGCGTCCGGGGACCACCAGGCCACCCCGATCGTGCAGGTGGCGGGTGGCCCCGCGCGCAGCTTCTACATCAGTGACCCGGACGGAACCCCCATCGAGTTCATCCAACTGAGGCCCTGACCCCCACCGGGCGGCCGGGGTCCGGCGCGGATCCCGCGGCCCGCACCGGGCGGCGTGAGCCCGCGAACACACCCCAGGAGCGACAGCGACCATGGACGTTCTTGTGTCGGCCGCCGCCTTCGACCAGTTCGGCGAACATCTTGCCGCGGCCGCTCCGGGCGCGCGGTTTCTCCTCGCCGCCGAGGACGGGGTGCGCGACCGAAAGGGCGAGGCTGTCCTCGACGGCGAACCGACCGTCGTGTGGTTCTCCAGCGACCTGTTCGCGGGCGGCCGCGGCGTCGCCTGGTTCCGGTCGGCGTTCATCGACTCTCCCCGGCTCGCCTGGGTGCACAGCTCGACGGCCGGACTAGATTCCCCGCTGTTCACGCGGCTGCTGGCTCGCGGGGTCCGGGTGAGCTCCGCGCACATCTACGCCGTCCCACTGGCCGAGTACGTTCTGCGGGCCGCCCTCGACCATTTCCAGCGGGCCGACCAATGGCGCGCCGCCGAGGCGGACCGCGCCTGGCGGCCGCACGAGTGCGCGGAGATGGCTGGATCCACCTGGCTGGTGGTCGGGCTGGGCAACATTGGACGGCGGATCACCCAGGTCGCCACGGCGCTGGGAGCGAACGTGCTGGGCGTGGACCGGATAGAGCCGTCCGACGCGTCGATCCACGAGTTCGTCGCCGCGGACGAGCTGCTCGGGCACCTGTCACGCTGTGACGTCGTCGTCCTGGCGCGGCCCGCCGCCCCCGACGAGCCGCCGCTCGTCGACACCCGGTTCCTGGCCGCGATGCGGCCCGGCTCCCTGCTCGTCAACGTCGCCCGCGGCAGCCTCGTCGACGAGTCCGCCCTGGTGGCGGCCGTCGACCGCGGCACCCCGGGCCGGGCGGTCCTCGACGTCATGGCCCACGAGCCGCTTCCCGATGACAGCCCGCTGTGGGCGCACCCGGCGATCACCATCACACCCCACTCCGCCGGCCAGGGCCTCGGCCGGTACCGGCGGGGAGCGGAGGTGTTCGAGCAGAACCTGCGTGCCTTCCTCGCCGGCCGCCCGATCCACGGCGAGGCGGCCGCGCCGGCCGGCACCTCCTGACGCCGCGCGACGACGACCGCGGGCTCCGCCGGCCGTGCTCGCGGCCGCTGCCCGCGCCCCCTTCAGCCCGTTCAGCCGAACGGGCCGCGGGTCATGCCTGCGCAACCTCCGAAGAATCGCGTTTTGCCTTGAGTTCGCCGATACCGGCGACGGCTTCCATCGCCCGGTCGAGAAGCGTGCTCATCGAGACGCTGCCTTTCGTGCATGCTCGCCGCCTGTGCGACCTGCGCGACCGTACCCCACCTGCTGTCCCAGGCTGCCATACCTGACGGTGGCCGCGAAACAAGGCAGAGTCTGTCGGCATCCGGCCAGCCGCCGACGTCGAGCAGGCGCGCGCTCGCCCTCCTCAACCGGCCCGGCGCGAGCTGCATTTCAACATCGAAGTCGCGGCCGGCGTCGGCGCGGTCGCCGCCCAACCGCCGGGTTCGCGCGGCGGGCCCGGCCGCCACGCCGACGTCGGCCTCCCGGCATGAGTCGAGATATCGTCGACACCGACTCCTTCCCTGCCGGGAAAGCCTCGGTCCACCGGATGCGCGCCGCCCATTCCAACGCCAACCTCACGCGCCTGCCCGTCCACACCTCCTGGGCTGGCCAGGTCGATATCTCCCTTCCCTCTTCCGACGCGAGGCGATCACCGGACATCTTGCTCTGTCACCCATGTGCACAGGGCACTTTCGTGAAAGCAGAGGAGCTCGATGCCGATCTATGGTCATGGCGGGGCGGAACTGTTCTTCACTGACGAGGGCGACGGTCCGCCGGTGCTGCTCTTACATGGCTGGGCCTGCGACTCCCATGACTGGTCGTGGCAGATTCCCGCCCTGTTCGACGGCCACCGCGTCATTGCCCTCGACCACCGCGGGCACGGCCGGTCCTCGGCGCCAGCCGGCCTGTACCGCCCCCAGGTGCTGGCCGACGACGCGGCGGCCCTGCTGCGCCACCTCGGCAGCGGTCCGGCGGTCGTCGTCGGACATTCGATGGGTACCGTCGTCGCCTCCGCACTGTCAGTGCGCCACCCCGAGCTCGTCCGCGCGCTCGTCCTGGTCGACCCGGTCTACAACGTTCCCGACGCGGCCCTGGCCGCCGCCATCGCGGCGATGCGAGGACCCGCACCTCTCGCCGCCGCCGTGGCCATGTTCGGGTCCGCCTTCTACACCCCCACCACCCCACCGAACCTGCCGGCATGGCACCGCCGCCGGCTGCTTGGCACACCGCGGCACGTCGTCACGGGCTGCATCCTCGGCCTCTACGAGGGTGAAGAGGGCATCGGACGCGGCGAGGTGGCCACGACCTACCTGAAGGCCCGGCGCCATCCCCGGCTCACGGTGCACGCCGCCCAGGCCGCCGCCGACTTCGAGAGGGCCCTCCCGACCGGCAAGCACGACGAGATCCACCTCTGGGAAGGCGCCGGCCACTTCTTCCACCAGGAACGCGCTGAGGCATTCAACCGCCTGCTGCTGGGCTGGCTCGACAGATACCAGACCACCTGAGCGGCCACACCGTGGGCCGCGCGTCGCGACGCGTACTTCACGTGCGACGGGAAGGCGCTGCCCGCTCGCCCGCGGTCTGCGCGGTGACCGGCGGCGTCGCCACCTACGAGGGTGACAAGCTGGGCGACTTCGTCCCGGTGGACCCCTCCTCGCTCATCGGCTGAACCGACGTTCCTCGTTACAGCGAAAAGGGCGGGCGCGGGTTTCCGTGCCCGCCCGTTTCGTATGCCGAGACCGTCGCGAACGGGTCGGTTGTCGAGCGCGTACATATGGTGCCCCGCAACCTTTGACACGGCCTGGTGCCGGCCCTAGTCTGCAACCAGTCAGACGGACAACCATTGTCCGTTTTGCGTGGGGGGGGGCGGGGTGCCGGAGCGCTGCTGTCGTCGTTACGCAGACCTGGGACGGCAAGATCGTCAGCGTGGCGTCGACTGATTCGGGACGGTCGTCCGTCTGATGTCGGGCTACGTCCCTCCTGCTTCGTGCGGCGGCTCCGGGCAGCCTCACAACAAAAGACGGTCGAAAGGCGATCGTGACGGACACCTGGACCAGCGACGTCGGGACGGCGGGCCAGAAGTGCCCACATCTCGCGGCCAACACGATGGACTTCACTGAGACTTTTCACGAAACGCTGCACGCTGCTCGGGCGCAGTTACCGGTGGCGTGGACGACCCCACCGGGCGATGGTTCGTCATGGGCGCGGACACACTCTTCGAGGTGGCCCAGAACTGGGAGACGTTCTCCTCGGCGCACGGCGTCGCCGAGGCCCACGTCCCGAAGCTGCACTTCGGCGGCGAGGATTTCAACGAGCACTTCCGTCCGGCCTTCCCGGCGGTCGATGCTCTCCACCAGAACGCGGATGTGAACTAGATACGGTCGACTGAGGGAGCCGTCACGTAGTTTGTCGACGCTGACGGCTCCCGCGGTCAGTTGGCCTTGCCGAGCACCGCGATGATGTCGTCGATCTCGGTTTCGGTCGGCGCGGCCACCGAGGCTCCCCGGCGGTCGGACCAGTCGAGCATGAAGCCGTCCAGAGTGGCGTCCACATATCGACGCCACAGTTCGGGGCGCACGGGTCCGGTCGCCTGGCTCAGGGTGCCGGTAAACAGGTAGATCATCGCGAAGTCGGTCACCGAGAAGTCGTCGCGAATTCGTCCGCTGGCGCGCGCGATCGGCGATGCGCGCGGAGATCGGCACCAGAATCTCGTTCGCCAGTGGGCCGTACCGATTGGCGTCGGTGAGCAGAGCCTGCCACAGGCCGCGGTCGGTGAACTGGAGCTCGCACATGCGCGTGATTGCCTCACGCAGCGCGTCGATCGGGTCCTCGATCTTTTCGGCGGTCAGCAGGAGGTCGCGCGCCGCCTCGAAGCGCCGCTCGATCAGTGCGCCGAGCAGAGCGTTCTTGTCCGCGAAGTGCCGATAGACGGTGCCGACTCCCACGCCCGCCGCGGCTGCCAGTTCGTGGCAGGTCAGGCCCAGGCCGCGCTCGGCCAGGAGTTTGTCAGCGGTCTTCAACAGCAGCGTACGGTTGCGGATCGCGTCGCTGCGCGCCCGCGGGCCGCCCTGCGTGACGGTCGCTTTTATCGGCATGTAGTCATCCTCGCTTCTCGGGTCCCTTTGCGACAAGCGGAAGGAATTCTGCCGCCCGCCGGCATTGCGCGCGGGCGTTCGCGCCGGAGATCGCCGCCACTGCCCAGGCATCTCGCCGCCACTCCCCAGGCGCCGAGCTGGTCGCCGGCACGCGGTCCGCCGTCGCCGGGATCGCCGGCGGGCCGCATACTGAATCGCTGATTGCGATAGCAAACGTGGTCGGGCACGATGGGTTCGGATGGATGCCGGCGAGGACGGAAGGGATGCCATGAACGAGGTGGAGTCACGGGCCGTCGGCGCGCCGGGGTCTACGTCCGCACCCTCCGGCCCGGGCCGCCGCGTCGTGGTGAAGCTCAACGGCCTAGTGCCGCTGCTGTCCCCACGTCCCGCCGACCTCCCGGCGGCGGTGGCCCAGGTGGAGGAGTGGGGCGCGCACGCGGTGGTGCTGGGCCAGCATCTGTTCTACGACTCGCGGGTCGACCACGGCTCGGTGCACCTCGACCCCACCAGGGTCTCGCTCGACCCCCTGCTCACGCTGGCCGCGATCGCCGCCGCCACGTCCACCATCCAGCTCACGACCGGCGCCATCGTCGCCCCGCTGTACAGCGCGCCCGGTCTCGGCAAGGCCGTGGCGACCCTCGACCAGCTGTCGCGCGGCCGGGTGGAGCTCGGCGTGGTCGCCGGGTGGCAGCGCTCGGAGTTCGACGCGCTCGGGGTTCCCTTCGACGAGCGCTTCGCGCGGCTGGAGGAGATCATCTCGTTCTGCCGGGTGATGTGGGCCGGCTCGCCGTTCAGCTTCGACGGACGGTGGACCCGCGTCCAGCGGGTGTACTCGAATCCGGTGCCCTGGCAGGGGGCGGGCGTGCCGATCCTTATCGGCGGACGCCCGACGCGGATCACCGCCCGGCGGGTGGCGCGGCTCGGCGACGGCTGGATCGCCAGCGAAGGGGCGTCGGTGTCCGACGTCGAGACGGGCGTGACACGGCTGCGCGCGGCGTGCGCGGAGCTCGGTGGCGATCCGGCCCGGCCGCGGGTCCGGGCGACCGCGCGCCGTTCCGGCTCGGGGGACGTCGCCGGCGACCTCGCGGACCGGGCCGGGGAGCTCTTCGCGGCCGGGGCCACGGACGTCACCATCGCGCTCGGTGAGGTGGCTCGGGACAGCGCGGAGGCCGAGGACGTCGTCCGGGCGGTTCTGGAGCGCGCTGGCCATCGCGCAGCGTGGCCAACGCCCAGATGATTCGCTATAGCGAAAAGCTGTTCGCAGTGTTATTTTGTTGTGGCAACACGGGTGGAGGGGCCGCCGTGCGCGGCCCGGACGACGGACGACATGAGCGAGGACCGACGTGGCATACGATCTGAAGATCACCGGTGGGACGATCATCGACGGCACAGGTGCGCCTCGGTTCGTCGGCGACATCGGCATCAAGGACGGCAAGATCGTCGCGGTGGGCTCGGCACCTGAGGAGGCCGAGCGGGAGATCGACGCGACCGGGAAGGTCGTCTGCCCCGGGTTCATCGACATCCACACGCACTACGACGTGCAGATCCTCTGGGACCGCTTCCTCACGTTCTCGCCGAGCCACGGGGTCACCACGATCGTGCAGGGTAACTGCGGCTTCGGCATCGCGCCGACCCGCACGGAGCACCGCGAGTACATGCTGCGCATGCTTCAGGACGTCGAGGGCATGAGCTACAAGTCCACCTCCGCCGGTGTCGGTGAGGACTGGGGGTACGAGACGTTCCCCGAGTACCTGGACCTGCTGGAGCGCCGGGGCATCGCGATCAACGTCGCGCAGATGATCGGCCACACCGGCGTCCGCGTGTGGGTCATGGGCGAGGACGCCGCCGAGCGCCGCCCCACCGCCGAGGAGCTCGAGCAGATGCACGCGCTGGTCAGGGAGGCCCTGGCCGCCGGCGCGGTCGGCTTCTCGACCTCCAACAGCCCCGCCCATACCGGGCACGGCGGCAAGCCCGTCCCCAGCCGGGTGACGAGCCTGGAGGAGCTCTCCTCCTTCGCGAAGGTCCTGGCCGAGGCCGGTCACGGCTCGTACCAGATGACCTGGGGGCCGGAGGTCTCGCTCGACAACATCGAGAAGATCATGGCGGAGACGCCGCAGGTGCCGGTCACGGACCCGGGCATCGCGTCGCGCGGTGGCCAGGAGGACGGCCGTATCGCGGCGGTGGAGCGTGCCTGGGAGCACGGCTTCCGCTGGTACCCGCAGGTGTCGGCGCTGCCGAACACGTTCGAGGTGGGCTTGGCGAGCCCGTTCATGTTCGCCCTGGACCAGCCCTCGGGCGTCATGAACTGCGAGCCGATGCACGACCTGTTCGACGGCCTGACCACGATGGAGTCGATCGACGAGCGTTACCAGGCCTACCTGCGCCCCGGCTTCCGCGAGGCCTTCATCGCCCACACGAACCGCGAGGACTGGCTGAACAACTACTGGCCGTGGCTGCTGGTCGGCTTCGCGCCCGGTCACGAGGAGTGGGAGGGGCGCAAGGTCCTCGAGGTCGCGAAGGAGCAGGGCGTCACCCCCGGTGAGCTCTTCTTCGACCTCTCGATCGAGACCAACCTCAAGGCGACGCTGCTGGCAATGTCCGGCAACCGCGTGCCGGAGGGGCACCTGCGCATTCTCAAGCACCCGCACCTGCGCATCGGCCTGGCGGACTCCGGCGCCCACAACGGCGAGATCTCGGACTACCGCTACCCGACCTACCTGCTCAGCCACTGGGTGCGCGAGCGGCAGGCGTTCACCCTCGAGGAGGCCATCAAGAAGATGACCACCGACGAGGCGGAGTGTTACGGGATCGTCGACCGCGGCAGCCTGGCGCCCGGCCTTGCCGCCGACATTGTGGTCTTCGACCCCGACACCGTCCGTGACACCCGGATGTACCAGGTCCACGACCTGCCGATGGGCGCCCGCCGGCTGCGCAGCGACGCCGAGGGCATCGAGTACGTGATCGTCAACGGTGCCGTGCTGCGCGACAGCACGGGCTACGTGGTGGACCAGGACGGCCCGCTGCCGGGCAAGGTCCTGCGCGAGTTCGCCAAGCACAGCTGAGCCCGGACTAAGAGGAGCGGACCCGACATGATCAGCGAGGACACGAAACTCATCTCGGTTGACGACCACCTCGTCGAGCATTCCCGCGTCTGGCTTGACCGCCTGCCGGCGAAGTGGCACGAGATGGCACCCCAGGTCGTCGAGGTCGGCGAGACCGAGCAGTGGAAGTTCGAAGGCGTCGTCAACGGGATGACCGGCCTGTCGGCCGTCGTCGGCACCGACCTTCGTGAGCGCGGGCTCGACCCGATGCGGTTCGAGGACATGCGCCGTGCCTGCTGGGACCCGGTGGCGCGCCTCGCCGACATGGACACCGACGGCGTGCACATGCAGCTGTGCTTCCCGAACTACTCGGGCTTCGCCGGCGGCCGGTTCTACCGGGCGAAGGACAAGGAACTGGCCCTGGCCTGCGTTCAGGCCTACAACGACTACGTCATCGACGAGTGGTGGGCCGCGGCGCCGGACCGCTACATCCCGATGATCATCCTGCCGCTGTGGAGCGTCGAGCTGTCCGCCCAGGAGATCGACCGGTGCGCGCCCAGGGGCGTCCGTACGATCGCGTTCCCGGACAACCCGTCGATCCTGGGGGAGTCGTCGTTCCAGAGCGGCGACTGGGACCCGGTGTTCGCCCGGGCCGCCGAGGCGCGGCTGCCACTGTGCATGCACTTCGGCGGGTCGGGCCTGGTGCCGCCGATCTCGAAGGACGCGCCGCTGGCGGTGCAGACCACGGTGATGGGGGCGACGCTGTTCGCGTCGATGACCGAGCTGCTCCTGTCGCCGGTGTTCCACAACCACCCCGGGCTGAAAGTGGCCTACTCGGAGGGGCAGATCGGCTGGCTGCCATATGCCCTGCAGCGCATCGACCAGGTGTGGAACGACTACCGGTACTTCAACATCACGCCGGCGATCAACGCCGACGTCCGGCCGTCCGACCTGTTCCGTGAGCACGTGTACGGCTGCTTCATCGACGATCAGGTCGGCGTCAACCTGCGTCACCTGATCGGCGTCGAGAACATCCTGTGGGAGTCCGACTACCCGCACGCCGACTCGCTGTGGCCCAACAGCAAGACGACGGCCGAGAAGCTGCTGGCCGACGTCCCCGCCGACGAGTCGAAGAAGATCCTCGAGACCAACGCCCGGACGCTGTTCCGGGTCTGACGGCGACGACGATGTAGGCCGGCGCGGCCGCGGGCGGCCGATACCACGAAGGGTCGTGAAGATCGGACCGGCCCCGCCCAGGGGCGGGATTCTGGTTGAGCTCGCGGCCGGCGGTCGCGGCACGTCCGCTTCCAACGGTTCGGATCCGCAAACGGGTCCAGTGGCGCCGCCGAAGGCGCGGATCCTCGGCGCGACGACCGCCGCCTCTGCCGCCACTGCCGCCGTCGTCGACGCTGGTACGGCACACGTTGGGGCGGGCCGCCAATCCTGGTCGTACCAGGCCTGTTGCGTCCTTGACTGATACGGCGTTCCGTGCCATTTTGCGTACAAGCGGATGGAATCGCAAACAAGAGTTGTGATCCTCTTTGGCGTTCCTCGGCTGTGCCGAGGGCGTCTTCTCTGGCAGTGGTCCGTACTGGTTCCAACGATGGGTTTGACTGTTCCATGTCGGACGGCACGGTAATCAGGCATGATCAGCTCTACGTGGGCGGGCGGCTCGTCGATCCCGCCGGTGACGGCCGGCTGTCCGTCGTCGCTCCGGCCACCGAGCAGGTCATCGGCGACGTCCCGGAGGTGACCACGGCCGACGTCGACGCCGCGGTCGGCGCCGCCCGGACGGCCTTCGACTCGGGACCGTGGCCGAGCACGCCGGCCTCCGAACGGTTCGCGGCGGTGAGCCGGCTGGCCGACGCGATCGAGCGCCGCGCCGCCGAGCTGGTCCCGATCGTGGTGACCGAGATGGGCGCGCCGATCTCGGGCAGCGGCTCGGGCGCCGTGTACGGCGTGCCGTACCTACTGCGCGCGATGGTCGACATGGCTAACGCGTTCCCCTACGTGGAGGAGCGCAAGGGGGCCTACGGCCACACCCTCGTCGTCCGGGAGCCCGTGGGCGTGGTGGGGGCGATCGTCCCCTGGAACGGCCCGCTGTTCGTGTCCATGCTCAAGCTCGCGCCGGCGCTGCTCGCCGGCTGCACCGGCGTGGTCAAGCTAGCCCCGGAGACTCCCCTGGAGGGCTACATCCTCGGCGAGTGCCTGAACGAGGCCGGGATTCCCGAAGGCGTGGTCAGCATCCTGTCGGCGGACCGTGACGTCAGCGAGGCGCTCGTCCGCGACCCGCGTGTCGACAAGATCACCTTCACTGGCAGCACCGCCGCGGGGCGGCGCATCGCGTCGATCTGCGGGGAGCGGCTCGCCCGCTACACGCTCGAGCTCGGCGGCAAGTCCGCCGGCATCGTGCTCGACGACGCCGACCTGGACACGGTGTTCGGCGCGGTCCGCGGCAGCGCCCTGGGCACGAACGGCCAGCAGTGCTACGGCCTCACCCGGGTGCTCGCGCCGCGCAGCCGGTATGCCGAGGTCGTCGGCCACCTCACCGAGGCCGTCGGCAGCCTGGTCGTCGGCGACCCGCTCGACCCGGCCACCGACATCGGCCCGCTCATCAGCGCCCGTCAGCGCGACCGGGTGCTGGGCTACGTCGACTCGGCGCGCGAGCAGGGCGCCCGCGTCACGGTGGGCGGCGGTCCCGTCCCCGAGCGGGAGCGCGGCTGGTTCGTCCAGCCGACCGTGCTCGCTGACGTGGACAACGCCATGCGGGTCGCACAGGAGGAGATCTTCGGCCCGGTCCTGTGCGTCATCCCCTACGGCGACGTCGACGAGGCCGTGGCCATCGCCAATGACTCCGACTACGGGCTGTCGGGCGCGGTCTTTACGCCCGACCGCGACCGCGGGACGGAGATCTGCCGGCGGATCAGGACCGGCCTGCTCACGGTGAACGGCTTCCACGTCAACTTCGAGGCGCCGTTCGGCGGATTCAAGGCGTCGGGCATCGGCCGCGAGTACGGGCCGGAGGGCCTCGCCGGCTGCACCGAGCTGAAGTCCATCAACCTTCTCGACTGACTCTTTCCGCGGAGCCGGCCCACGGGCGGCCGGCCAGACGGACGTGCCACGTTCGCGGCGCGGCCACGGCACGGCGCATGAAAGGGGAAACGCACGATGACCTGCGAGCTCGACACCCTGGCGGTGTACGGGATCGAGAGTGGGATCCGGGTCCGGGATCCGGAGACCATGCTCAGTTTCTATATCGAGACCATCGGTTTCCAGCCCCACGCGGAGATCTTCATCCCCGGCGGGCACGTCTGGGGCTTACGGTTCGGCAACTCGATGCTGAAGCTCATGCACCGCCCCGATGCCTTCCCTCCGGCGCCCGAGCACCGGAGCGCCTGCCACTACACCACCATTCACGTGCTCAACGCCGAGGAGATGGCGGCCCGCTGCGCGGCCGCCGGCGTCACCATCGTGGCGCCCTACTCCACCTTCACGCCGACGCGTCCCGGCGATCCGGAATGCGGCTACGTGCTCATCACCGACCCCGAGGGAAACATGGTGGAGTTCTCCCAGGGTTCGCCCTGGGTGCTGCCCACCCCCGAGTTTGCCGCCCGTGGTGCCACGATGAAGGAAAGCGCCCGATGAGCGAGACGTGGGCCGGGCCCCAGACGTGGAACGACACGATCGGTACCCAGGGGCAGGACTGCCCACATCTGGCCACCTGCACGCCGGAGTTCAGCGCGACGTTCTACGAGACGCTCCAGGCGGCGCGCGAGAAGTGCCCGGTCGCCTGGGACGAGACCAACAGGACCTGGTTCGTCGTAGGAGGGCAGACCCTCTTCGGCGTCGCGCACGACTGGGAGACCTACTCCTCGGCGCTCGGCGTCGGCGGCCCGCGGTTCCCCCAGTTGCTGCCGATGGACGCCGACCCGCCGCGGCACCGGGACTGGCGCCGGGTCCTGAACCCGTTCTTCACCAAGAAGATCCTGGAGGCGACCGAGGCGGACATCCGCGCGATCGCCGAGCGGCTGGTCGACAGGCTGCCGGCCGAGGGCCCGGTCGAGATGGTCGCGGCGTTCGCTCGGCCGCTGCCCGGGCAGGTGTTCTTCTCCGAGATCCTCGACCTGCCGGACGATGAGCTGGAGCACTGCCAGGAGCTCGTCGAGCGGGCGGTGTTCCTCAACAACGTCGAGCAGATGGTCGCGGCCCAGACGGAGCTCAACGAGTACGTGCGGATGCTCGTCGCCCGCCGCCAGGCCGAGCCGCCGGGTGACGACCTGCTGGGTGCCGTCGTGCACGCCGAGATCAACGGCGAGCAGGTGCCCGTCGACGACGCGGTGTCGATCGTCACGATGCTGATCTTCGGCGGTCTGGAGACGACCACCAACACACTCGGCAGCACGCTGCTGCAGCTCGGCCGCGACCAGGAGCTGCAGCGGCGGCTGCGGGGCAATCCGGAACTGCTGTCGGCCTCGGTGGAGGAGTTCCTCCGCCTCCACGCACCGACGATCTACCTGTCGCGGTATGTGACCAGGTCCACCGTTCTCGAAGGGCTGTCCATCGAGGCGGGACAGCGGGTCGCGCTGTCGTTCGCCGCGGCGAACCGGGACCCGAAGATCTTCGAGAACCCGGACGAGTTCAGTCTCGAGCGGCCGCACAACCGCCACTACGCGTTCGGGGTCGGCATTCACCGGTGCCTCGGCTCGAACCTGGCGCGCCTGGTGCTGCGGGTGGCCCTGGAGGTGCTGCTGGAGCGGTTGCGCGACATCGAGGTGGCGGACGGGTTCCAGCCGGTCTACCACCCCGTCGGGGTGCGCTCGCTGGAGTCGCTCGACCTGACCTTCCGTATCGAGCAGCCGGCCGCCGCCTGACGGGCGCTGTGCCCATCGGACACGTCCCGCACGCCCGCTGTCGAGGTCGGGCAGGCGGGACGTGCTGGTGTCACCTCAGGCCGGGCTACCCGTTGATCAGCCGCCAGAAGTCGCGGTGGTGCGCGGACGTGAAGGCGGCGGCTGTTCCAGTGGTGGCGGCCCTACCCGCCGCCGCGGTACCGGCTGCTTGTCGACCGGCTCGTGAACCCGAGGGCGCAAGGCAACGAACCGCCGAGAGAGGGGACAGGCCGCATGCGCGCATTCCGCGTGCTGGGCAAGGACCAGGTCGAGCTGCGGGAGCTGCCCGACCCGGAGCCTGGGCCGGGTGAGGTTCGCATCAGGGTCGCGGCCAACGGTCTGTGCCACAGCGACGTGGGCGCCGTCGAGAACGCCGACGTGGCGCCCTTCCTTGTGCCCAGGACGCTTGGGCACGAGACCACCGGTTGGGTGGACCTGCTCGGCTCGGGCGTGCAGGGCGTCGAGGTCGGGGCGCCGGTCGGCGTCTACTCGTTGCGGTCGTGCTACTCGTGCGACGAGTGCCTGTCCTGGCAGGTGAACCTCTGCCGCCGGCGGTTCCCACCCGCCCTGGGCTTCAACACCGACGGCGGGCTGGCCGACCACATGGTGGTGCCCGCCGACAACCTGGTCGCCCTCGGCGACGCCGACCCGGTCCACGCCGCGCCGCTGATGGACGCCGGCATCACCTCGTACCGCGGCGTGCGGCTGGTCCGCGACCGGCTGCGCCCGGGCGCCCGGGTGGTGGTCATCGGCGTCGGCGGGCTCGGGCACATCGCCGTCCAGATCGCGAAGGCGACCAGCGCCGCCGAGGTGATCGCGGTGGACATCGACGACGAGCGGCTCGCGCTCGCGGGCAAGCTGGGCGCGGACCACGGCGTCCGCGTCGACGACGGCGCGGTGGAGCGGATCCGCGAGTGGTGCCACGGCCTCGGCGCGGACGCCGTCCTCGACTTCGTCGGTGCCGAGCAGACGCTCGCGCTCGGCCGCGACGTGGTAGCGACGGGGGGTCGGATCGTCATCATCGGGCTCGCCGGCGGAACCCTTCCCGTCGCGGCGCTGTCCGGGCAGGCGCTGCCCCACGGTGTCGACGTCAGCGTCTCGATCTACGGGTCCCGTCAGGACGTCCGCGAGGTCAGCCTGCTCATGGCCGCCGGGCACGTGGAGGTCACGTCGACGACATATCCGCTCGACCGGGTCGCGACCGCGTGGGAGGACCTCGTGGCCGGCCGCGTCCTGGGCCGGGCGATCGTCGTGCCGTGAACGCCGGTGGCCCCGCGTGGAGGCTCCGCCGGGCGGAGCGGGAAATGACTCGGCGCGGGGCCGCCGGTGAGGTGAGGCGCCGGGCGGAATCCATGGTCGTCTCCGACCGGAGCCCGGCTGTCCTAGGCCGTCGTCGCGACCCGACTGGCGATGAAGGTCTTGAGAGGGACGTCCGGGTCCGCGAGCCCGCGGGAGTCGACCGCGTGGCCGGCGGCGATCAGCCGCTTGGCGGCCGCGAAGTCGGCGGGTCTGTTGACCACGTCCGTGGCCACCACGACGTCGCCACGAAGGTAGAGCACGGTCAGCTGCCGCCCCGCGCGTGAAACCGCGGGCAGCTCCTCGCCGTCGGCCATGGCCGCGTCATCTCCCGAGGAGGCGGCCCGCGTGTCCGCCGCGCCTAGACCCGGGCCACAGGTAGTGCGTCGAGCTGGTTGATGAAGTTGGACCACCCGCGCCTGGGCGTGCCATTCAGCCGGAGCTGGAGTTCGGCGGCGCGGAGCTCCTCCCAGAGGATCTGGATCTCCAGCTTCGCGAGGTGGGATCCGATGCAGCGGTGGACGCCGCCGCCAAAGGCTAGGGTCTCCTTCTCGGTCCGCCACGGGTTGAACCGGTCCGGCTCGGCGAACACCGCCGGGTCACGGTTCGCCGCGACGTAGTACAGCACCACGACGTCGTTCTCGCGGATCTGCTGGCCGTGGAGCTCCGTGTCACGGACGGCCGTGCGGGCCATCTCCATCGGCGGGCTGATGAGCCGGACATACTCGTCCACGGCGCGGCCCACGATGCCCTCCTCGAGGGCCCGGTCGGTGGACTCACGCACCGCCGGGTCCTCCAGGTACATTCGCATCGACTGCCCAATGGCCGTGTGGGTGGTCTCGTACCCCGCGCCCATCATCAGGGTCATCCACTGCAGGAACTCGCCCTGATCGATCTCGCCCCGGTCCACGCAGCCGTTGAGCATGGTGAACATGTCGTCGGCGGGATGCTTCCGCTTGTACTCCTGGATCTGCGCGGCATACGCCGCCATCTCCTTGAGCGCGCCGGCGAGAGCGGCCAGGGGACCGCCGGTGTCGGTGCGGCTGCCGGTCTGCTGGGTGGCCGCGAAGAGTGCCGTGACCCAGCCGACCATGCGTTCTCTGTCCTCGCGCGGTGTTCCGAGGATCCGGGCGATGACATAGGCGGGGATCGTCCGGGCGAACGCCTCGACGTAGTCGAACTCGTCCTGGTCGGCGACGCTCGCGATGGCCTCGCGGACTATCTCGCGGATCCACGGCTCGAAGTTGCCCACCACCCGCGGCCCGAATCCCTTCGCCGCCGCGCGGCGCAGGCGTGTGTGCCGGGGTGGATCGCTCAACATGATGCCGCCCCTGCTCGGGTTCTGCTCGGCGGTCTCCGTCAGTAACGGGTACGCCGCGCCCCGCGTCGAGGTGAAGGTCGCCGGGTCTCTCTCGACGGCGACGACGTCCGCGAAACGGGTGACCGCCCAGTACCCGCCGTTCGTCGTGCTGACACTCGTCGGCTGCCAGTACAGGCCGGGAAGCTCCCGGATGGCGGCGAACGCGGCGTGTGGCACATCGTCGACGAACGTCTGTGGGTCGGACAGGTCCGGAATCACGAGCGCGGCGCCCGCGACGGTCGGGGTCACCATGAATTCCTCATTTCTGTTGAATGAGTCGGGTTGAAGGTTCGTCGTGTTGACGGTTCAAGGCCACCGCCGTCGCGGATGACGGCCGACGTCTGGTGGGCGCTGTCTCGCCGCCTGGGCGAAGGCCGTGCGGCCGCGCAGCCGGGTACCCGTTCGAGCCGCCTGTACCGTCATATGCTCGTCCGGCTTTCGGACACTTCCGGTGCTATGGCCTTGGTTCCAGAGAGCCGCCGGGGCGCGCGTACTTCCTGAGATCGTGCTCGGCTGACGTCGGGCGCCGGATGATCTGCTCATCTCGCGGGCGAGCTCCCGTCGGGCACGGACTGGCCGTCGTGGGGTGCTTGGCCTACGTTCTGCCGTCGCAGCCGCGGCAGTATCGCGTCCTCGAGCGCGTCAACGAGATCGGTTGGCAGCGTGAAGGCGCCCGGGTGGGACAGCAGTACGTTGTGCACGCCCATCCTGTCGAGATCCCGCAGCTGCGCGACGACTTCTTCGACGGTGCCGAAGACTGCTCGGTTCCGGGCGTACCAAAGCGCGGCCTCGTCCGGTATCCACCGTGAGCTGATCTTGACGGCCTCATCCCAGTCCTCGGGATGACCGAGGTCGCCGTGGCTGAGGTCGTGGGCGGGGACGTCCACCGGAACGCCGGCGGCCGCGAACATCTGCGCGCCGCCGAGCTGGGCCACGCGCAGGCACACCGGCTTGAAGACCGCGGCGTCGCGTTCCGGGTCGTCGGTCACGACGCACGGTCGCATCGCGCTGTAGATGAGGCTGTCCGGGTCGCGTCCAGCCGCCTTGGCGGCGTCGCGCACCATCGCGGCGGCGTGCTCCCACACGACGCTGGGAATTAATGCGCCATCCGCGACGCGCCCGGCGAGTGAGAGGTTGCGCGGCCCGGATGCGCCGATGAGGACCGGCACGGCGACCGGGTCGCGCAGCCGCCACGGATGTACGTCATGCGCGACCTCGCCGCCGGCCAGCAGGGTCCGCACGGTGCGCACCGTCTCGTCCAACTCTCGGGTTCTCGCCGACGGCGCGCCGATGTGCGTGACCGCGCTGTCGCCGGCGCCGACGCCGAGCAGGAAGCGGCCCGGCGCGAGCTCCGCGATCGAGCGGGCAGCGGAGGCCGTCACCGTGGGATGCCGGGTCACCGGGTTGGTGACCATGACAGCCAGTCCGATCCGCTCGGTGGACAGCGCCGCCGCCGACACGGTCGACCACACGTCTCGCCACAGCAGCTGCGAGTCTGGAAAGGACACCCTGTCAATGCCGATGTCTTCCAGGCGCTGCGCGAATGCCACCAGCTCGCGGATCGGGCGGCAGGGTGGCACCCGAATACTTATCTCCATAGTCACCCTTCTCGGCAAGACGGTTGCCTTTCGGCTGATGCTCACAGATGAGAATTCGGATGGCGCCTGACGCGGTGTCGTGGACGGCGAGTTGCTCGCGGGCCGCCTCGACCTGACACATCCCAGTCGCCGGTTCGAGAGCCCGGCCGCGCGTGCCGCGCACGTCGGCGTCGTGGCCTTCGAAGCACTCGACCGAGCTGTTGATCTCGGGATGAGGAACACGACCGGCTCGCCGGTCTCGGCGGTATCCGTTCCGACCAGCTCGTGGACGTGCTTGCGCATCCTCACCCCGGCGGCCCGCGGCGGCCCGCGGCGTCCGGGAAACGCCACGCGGCTGAGAGCACAGCCGGGCCTCGGGTTTCCCTGCTGGTTTTCGGCTCGTCAGGAGCCTTAGCCGGGGGAGTGGCCGGAGCCCTCCGAGGCGCGGGAGAGCTGCTCCCAGTCGCTCCAGGTCTGGAGGCGCTGGGCGCAGAGGTGTTTGACGAGCTCGACGGGCTCGGAGCCGAACAGGACGCGCGGTGGCGGGTTGTCGGCGTCGACGATCACGCGTTTCCCTTCCAGGACGACAGGCACCGGTCCAGTCGGGCCGACTCAGGTCTTCTGCGCCGGTGACGGGGTACCAGGCGGCCTGCGCGTCGAACTGGACCAAGCCAGAGCACAGGGCGGCGAGGCCGAAGTCCTCGGCGAAGCTCACCTTGTGGATCATCACATCAGAAGTTATGACAGTTCTCATAAGAAGTAGTACAACTATGGTCGTGCGCAAGTACGACGTCAACCAGGACGGCACCCGCTTGGACCAGCAGGTGCGCCGTCGGATGCCCGAGCCCACAGAGGCGCTGGTCGTCAGCCCGCGGGAAGCGAGGCGGATACGGGTCCCCAAGGCGTCAGAGCTGGTAGCGGACGTCCTTCGGCGGCGGATCGTCAAGCGTCAGCTGAAGGCCGGAGACGTCCTTCCGCCCGAGGCCGAGCTCATCGCGCAGCTCAACGTCGCGCGGGGCACCCTGCGCGAGGCCATCCGGATGCTGGAGAGCGAGTCGCTAGTCGCGACGACCAGGGGTTCCGCCGGAGTCCGCGTGTGCGTGCCGGACTCGGCCGCGGTGAGCCGCCTCGCCGGCGTCGTCCTGCAGTACGAGGGCGCCACGCTGGCCGACCTGTACGCCTCGCAGCTGGCGATCGAGCCGGCCGCCGTTCGGCAGTTGGCGACCAGGCGCTCGCCGGAGGCAATCGCGGAGCTGACCGCGATCGCCGAACAGGTCGAGCAGATCCAGGATCCGGATGAGCACGCGATGGCGTCCACGATCTTCCATCAGCGCCTGGTCGAGCTCAGCGGCAGCCGCACCCTCGCCCTGTTCGCCCGCATCACGGGAGACATCGCCCGCGCCCGCGTGCGCACCGTCACGGAGCGGGGGAGGCCGCATCCCAGCGGCAGCGATCCCACGCACCGCCGCGCCCTCGAGCTGATCGCGGCCGGCGACGTCGACGAGGCGGTGTCGTTCTGGCAGGCGCACGTGCAGGAGTACATGGACAGGATCGGCGAGGAAGCCGACAACCAACAGGTGATCGACCTGTACGGGGACTGAGCCCGCGGCTCGGTGCGGCGCGGGTCGCGACTGCGTTCGCGCCTCCCCGCGTCTGCCTGCTGACCTGGGTCCCGGAAAGGAACGCACATGTCTGAGCCCGCCGGGGAGCCGCGAGCGCTGCCGGGGAGCCTTGCCGGTGTGCGGGTGGTGGAGATCGGTGACGTCCAGGACGGAGACGGCCAAGGAGATCCCCGGCTCCACTTCGAGCTGATGACCGGCCTCGGCCACTTCCCGATGTCCGAGGACCCCGACCACTTCGCGGGCTATCTTCTCCCCCTGCTCGACCGGATCGCCGATGTCTAAGAGCACCGGCGCCCTGACGGGAGGGTGGCTATGGCTGAGATGTCTACATCCCCGTCCAGAACCTTTGGGAGTGACGCGATGACAGTTCCTCGTTCAGAGCATTGGATCGCGGGCCGTGCCACTCCACCTGCCGGTGGTGAGTACCTGCCCTCACACAGCCCCGCCCACGGTGGGCTCGTCGCCGAGATCCCCCGCGGCACCGCGTCCGACGCCACGGTCGCGGTCCGGGCCGCGGCCGCGGCGCAGCCCGGCTGGGCGGCGCTGTCCACCGCGCAGCGTTCCCAGGCGTTGCTGGCCCTCGCGGCGACGCTGCGCGAGCACGTCGGCAAGCTGGTCGAGCTGGAGGCCGCCGAGACCGGCAAGGTCACCGCCCAGCTCCGCGGAGAGATCAACAACTCGATCGAGTTCTTTGAGTACTACGCCGCCGTCGTACGCGGCCTGCGCGGCCAGAGCCTCGAACCGGCGGCGGGGTCGTTCGCGTTCGTCCGCCGTGAGCCCTACGGCGTCGTCGCCGTCATCACCCCCTGGAACGCCCCGCTCAACCAGGCCTGCCGGGAGGCGGCGCCGGCGCTGGCGGTCGGGAACACCGTCGTCATCAAGCCATCGGAGTTCACCAGCGCCACGACACTCGCGCTCGGGCGGCTCGCCACCGAGGCCGGCCTGCCCGACGGCGTCCTCAACGTCGTCGCCGGCACCGGACCGGAGGTCGGGGAGCCGCTGCTGCGCGAACCCGACATCGCCAAGATCGCCTTCACCGGGTCGGTCGCGACGGGCCGGCGCGTGGCCACGATCGGCGCCGAACGGATCGTGCCAGTCACCCTGGAACTGGGCGGCAAGTCCGCTAGCATCGTGTTCGCCGACGCTGACCTCGACCGGGCCGCCCGCACGGTCGCGGTTGGGTTCACCATCAACACCGGGCAGGTCTGCTCCGCTAACACCCGGCTGCTGGTCGAACGGTCCATCCACGACGACCTCGTCGCCCGCGTTGCCGACATCGTCTCCCAGCTGAAGCCGGCGGAGAACCTCGGCCCGATCATCACCGCGCCGCAGTTCGCGAAGGTCCAGGAGTACTGGGAGATCGCCGAGAGCGGGGGCGCCAAGCGCGTCCTGGGCGGCACGGCCGCCACCGACGGCGACCTGGACAAGGGCCAGTACGTCCTGCCCACCATCTATACCAACGTCACCCCGCACATGCGGGTGGCCCAGGAGGAGGTCTTCGGCCCCGTCCTGGCCGTGACCGCCTTCGATGGCGAGGACGACGCGGTCCGCCTCGCCAACAGCACCGACTACGGGCTGTCGTCCGGCGTCTGGACCCGCGACCTCGGCCGGGCCCTGCGTGTCGCCAGCCGCATCCGCGCCGGCCAGGTATCCGTCAACGGCGGCGTCCTCAACTCCGAGACCCCCTTCGGCGGCTACCGCAACAGCGGCCTGGGCCGGGTCAAGGGCATTGAGGCACTCGACACCTACACACAGCTGAAGACCATCAGCCTGGGAACAGGGAGCTAGACATGGCAACAGACCGTGGCGTGCTGGAGGGCCTGCACCTCATCGACGTCGACTCGCACTACTCCGAACCCCACGACCTGTGGACCTCACGCGTACCGGCCAAGTTCCGGGACGACGTCCCGCGGGTCCGGCCGAACACCAGCGGCGCGCTGCGCTGGTGGCTGGGCGACACGGACCTGTTCATGGCCGGCGGCGCCAGCTTCGTCAGCAAAGACGGCAAGAAATACCCGATGCACGACCCCGACATCACCAAAAGCATCCGCTACGAGGACATCCACGTGGCCTCCTACGACGCCAAAGCACGCCTCAAGATCATGGACGAGATGGGCATCTGGGCCCAGATCGTCTACCCCAACACCATGGGCTTCGCCATGTACGCCGTCATCCAACAGGTCGGCAACGAGGCCGGTGCGGCGGTCGTGTCCATCTACAACGACGCCATAGCCGAATGGCAGGAACAGGGCAACAACCGGCTGCTCCCCATGGCCGTCCTCCCGTTTTGGGACATCCAGGCATCCATCAAGGAGGCCCAGCGCGCCGCCGCCATGGGCCTGCGCGGCGTCACCATGGCCGGCAACCCCCACCTCGCAGGCCTCCCCGATCTCGGCCAGCCCGACTGGGAACCTCTCTACGAGGTGCTGCAGGACCTCGGCATGCCCATCAACATCCACGTCGGCTCGACCGCCAGCGTCTCCGCCGACCACTACACGGTCGCCTGGCCCTCACTCGAGAAGCGTGCCATCAAGCCGGTCAACTCCGTGCAGATCGAGCTGAACAACTCCAAGTTCATCTCCAACCTGTGCGTCAGCGACGTCATCCTCAAGTACCCGGACCTCAAGTGGGTCTCCGTCGAGAGCGGCATGGGCTGGATCCCCTACGTCCTCGAGCGCATCGACTACGAATACCGCGAGACCTTCCCGGACCTGGAGCCGGTCACCAAGCCCAGCGCCCTGGAAATGTTCCGCCGCGGCATCTACGGCACCTTCTGGTTCGAGCACGCCGGCCCTCACCTGTTGCTCGACTACCTCGGCGCCGACAACATCATGTGGGAGACCGACTTCCCCCACCCCACCTGCCTCTACCCCAACCCCGTCGAACGCACCGCGAAGGCCCTCGCCGGCGTCGACCCGGCCAACGTCCGCAAGATCATGCAGGACAACGCCGCCAAGCTCTACAAAATACAACTCCCCACCGACACCGGAACTGAAGCCACGATCTAGACGAAATCGGGACCGGCGGGCGAAGACGGCAGCAACTCACCATTCGGTCGCGCCGGCCCGCCGAGGTCGATCACGATCCAGGTCCGCGCAACGGGGCCCAGCCTCTCACCGAGGGCCCCTTCGAGGCCTGGCCGGTGGAACCGCGGATCTGCTTCACCTACCACGGGCTCAAGGTGGACGGCGAGACCCGCGTGCTGGACGGCGACGGGCAGCGGCTCGCGGGTCGTGCGGCGGCGTACTCGCTCGCCGCGCTCGCCGGCTGATCCCGGCTCGTCCGCACCTGCCAGTCGGCGCACCACCACGGCTGGTCCGCCGGTCGTGGATGTTGCGGCAGCCGGCACGACGACGTCCCCCTGTCCCAGATTCCATCAGCGAGGGACGGGCCCGCGGCCCCTGTTTATCTTCATATGCCGAATATGCCGACGGGGCCACCTGCCAGGGAACCGGCCGGCATGACAGCCGGGGAGGTATTCCGCCATGGCCACCCGACGCATAGAGCTCTGGACCAACATGTCGACGGCGCAGCGGCAGAATCCGTTCGCGATGGCGAAGCGTGCCGCGCGGCTGGAGGCCGACGGCTGGGACGGCGGCTGCGTCGTGGACAGCCAGTGCATCTCGGCGGACTCGTTCATGAGTCTGACCCTGTGCGCGCGGGAGACGTCGACGCTGAGAGGTGAAGGTGGCCGCGCAGGGCCTCATTCAGTGCCGCGGTAGGCCCTGGTCATTCCGCGGGAACCCATAGGGAAATTACCGTCACTCACGGATCGTCCGGCCGTTGGACGGCGGCCGGGAAACGAAGCCTCACCGCGGACGAAGGGTGAAGATCGCATGTCTCGTTTCGACGGCAGGGTCGTTCTGATCACGGGGGGCGCCCGGGGCCAGGGGCGGTCGCACGCGCTGGCCTTCGCCGAGCGCGGTGCCGACGTGGTGCTGTTCGACGCCTGCCAGGACCAGCCCGCGGTGTCGTATCCACTGGCCACAACCGAGGACCTCGAGCGGACGAGGAAGGAGGTCGAGGCGCTCGGCCGCCGCTGTCTGGCATTACAGGGAGACGTCCGTGACTACCAGGCGGTCAGCGACGCCGTCGCGAGGGCGACCGCCGAGCTCGGCGGCCTCGACGTGCTCGTCGCCAACGCCGGCGTCGCCAGCTACCACCGGATGACGGCGATGCCGCTCGAGGCCTGGCACACGATCCTGGACATCAACCTGACCGGCGTCTTCAACGCGGTCCGCGCGGCGGCGCCGGTGATGGTCGAGCAGGGGCGCGGGAGGATCATCGCCACCTCCTCGACGATGGGGCGCATGGGTGCCGCGAACGTCGCCCACTACGCCGCCTCCAAGTGGGGGGTCATCGGCCTGATCAAGTCCACCGCGCTGGACCTGGCCCAGACGGGCGTGACCGCGAACGTCGTCGCGCCGACCGCCGTGAACACGCCGCTGATCCAAAACCAGGAGGTGTACCGCCTCTTCCGCCCCGACCTGGAGAACCCGAATTGGGAGGATGCCCTCCCGCGGTTCACCTCGTTGATCCCCATGGGTGTGCCGCACATCGAGTGCGCGGACGTGTCCGAGGCCGTCGTCTTCCTCGCCTCGGATGCGGCGCGGTATATCACCGGCGCCGTCCTCGACGTGTCCGGCGGCAAGTCCGGTTCGTGGACGGCATGAGCACGGTCGGGAGCGACTCGGCGCGCAATGCGGTTCGGCGACGTCCTCGTCACGCGAATCGAGGAGGCGTCGTTCCGGCTGCCGATCGAGCACTTCATCCCGGACGCCGGCGCGGACGCGCGGGCCAGGCACGCGCCGTCGCTGAGCGCCGAGCAGCTCGACGCGGACGGCACGATGACCCTGGTGATGGGCGCGTTCGTCGTCCAGAGGGACGATTCGCCGGGATGCCTCTCGACGAGGTGCTCGACATGACGTACCGGACGGCGGAACGGCTGTACCGGCACAAGGTCCCCGAGGACTGGCTGCGCACGACGAGCCTTCGGGCCGACGACGGTGAAGCGTGAAAGGGAGGCGGACATGACGACCATCCAGGATGCGACCGTCCAGGACACGGCGGCCGCGGGAGCGAGCCTGACCGAGCCGTCGCGGGCACCGGTGACCGGCGGCCCCGGCAAGACGCTGTACTTCTCGCTCGAGCCGGAAGCCGAGGTGGCGGTCCTCGCACGCATGCTCGCGCGCGAGGGCTACGACGACCACAACTGGGGGCACATCACGTACCTCCAGCCCGACGGCACCATCCTCATGAACGCGTGGGAGGTTCCATGGTCCGAGACCCGGGCCTCGGACATCATCCGGGTGGACGCCGCCGGGGCGTACCTGTCCGGCCAGTGGACGCCCACACCCGCCGTCTCCCTGCATCTCGCCACGCACCGGCTGCGTCCGGACGTCAGGGTCGCGGTCCACCACCACCCGCGGCACGGATCCGTGTGGGCGGCCGTCGCCGAGGTGCCGGGCCTGTACCTGCAGAGCCACGCGGTCATTCCCGGCGAGGTGGTGCTGTACGACGAGTTCCAGGGCGACGTGACGTACGCGGAGCTGGCGGAGAGGAACGTCCGCGCGATGGGCGACAACTATGCGGCGATCCTCGCGAACCACGGTGTGTTCGTCGTCGCCGAGAACATCAAGGAGGCGCACTACCGCGCGGTCAGCCTCGAGCAGCGCTGCGCCCTCGCCTGGCAGGTGCGCTCCCTGGGTCCCGATCGCGGCCGCCCCATGACGGCGGACGCCGTGGAGCGTATGAAGCGGGCCACCCGGCCCGGCATGAGCCGCACGGGAAACCGCTTCTTCCACGCGATGATCCGCGCCGAGATCCTTGCCGACCCATCGGTCCTGACCTGAGGGCCGGGCGGGCGGCATGACCAGCGCTGACCAGCGCTGACAGGCCGTAGCCCTCGCCGGCCGGACAGGAACAGCCGCCGTCGGGTGACATTGGGTTCAGGTCCGTGGCGCACCGAGTTCGACCCCGGCGGAGGCCGCCGAAGCGGCATCCGCCGGGGCCGCCGTCTGGGCCGTTACCCGGCTGGTCGGGAGACGGGCACCGGTCACGCTGCCGGCGGGCGACGAGGGGGCCCAGCTGGGTGTTCTCGTCGAGCGGGTCACCGACCCGCGGCGAGCGGGCCGCCTCGGCGAGCCCGTCCACCACGTCCGCGTAGCGCGAGCGGTGTACCAGGACACGGGTGCACAGGGAGCAGATCTGGCCCGAGTTGGTGAAGACCCCCGCGGCCAGCGCGGGGATCGTGCCGGCGACGTCGACGTCCTCCAGGAGGATCGCCGCGGACTTCCCACCGAGCTCGAGGTGCCGCGGTCCACGGTGGCGAGGTCGCTCCGGGCGACGTCGTGATTGTCATGGGAGTGGGCGGCGTGGGCATCAACGCGGTACAGGGCGCGTCCCACCGCGGCGCCAGCCACGTCATCGCCGTCG